>VTLG01002239.1_pt1 | contig 47612 bp, 53 predicted proteins | sample 4694571 | NCBI WGS metagenome assembly VTLG01 (sample SAMN12604809, study PRJNA352737) | marine metagenome | biome: ENVO:00000447; feature: ENVO:00000209|ENVO:00000569|ENVO:01000036; material: ENVO:00002151; isolation source: viral sequences binned using virsorter ... | reverse complement strand
GGGGGTGGGATAACTCATGCATCTCAATGGAGAATACATACAGGTTTTGCAGGTAGTGCCGCACCTATAGGGGGATCTGGATTACCCGGGCACGATGGATGGGAAGAAGTGGATGCACCAGTGGGATTCGGTGTAATGGGTGCTTCTATGACAGAAGCTGATGGGATTTTTACATTCCCAACTGATGGATATTGGTTGGTAGATTTTAAACCAAGAGCCAGAGGAAATGCTGGGGCAGCAAGATGTTACTGCGAGATATTTACAACAACAGATAATAGCACCTACGCAACTACTGGTGTAGCTGAAACTTGGTTGGCAGGAACAAACGACCATTCTACAGCATACACCAATTATATATTTGATGTTACTTCTACATCGACACATAAAGTCCAGTTTCGGATTTATCAGGATAATTCCAGTAATACTTTTATAGCAACTGATACTAATAATTATAATTCTGTTTCATTTATAAGAATAGGAGCAACGTAATGGATTTAGAAACAGGTCGTCCCGACCACATAGAGGATATATTGATGACTCTACATACAGGTCAATGGTTCGGTTGGTCAGATTATAAAAATAAAATATATGAAAATTTGATTATAGCTGATCCAGAAAACGTATCTCCTGAAAATAAAGTTCTCTGGGGGAGTTGGTCAACAGATAAGCCTACAGAAAAATCATTGACCGATGCCCTTGCAAAAGCTCAGGCAGAATTTGATGCAAAGGATTTTTCCAGAAAAAGACAGGCAGAATACCCTTCAATAGAAGAATGTGTCCATGCAATTTTGGACGATACCCTCGATGCTCTACAAGCCAAGAGAGCTTCGATTAAACTAAAATATCCAAAAGGAGGATAAATGGCAGACCTAATAATTAAACCTTCAGCAGTTGCAGATTCATTTAAGATGAATGATGCAAACTCGTCTGCGAATACTATCCTGACGGTTGAAGGGCAGACCGATAGTGCAGTTACTACTGCTGGAAGAATTATCTACGGCAAAGGAGTCAACGAGACTCTAGGAACAGCTTCACAGGCAAGTGCGGTAGTGACTATAGACTTAGCAACTGGTACGTTTTTTGAGTGGCAATTAACAGAGGCATGTACAACATGGAAAATACTTCACCTCCCTGCGGCTGGAACTATTGCGGCTTGGGTTGTGAAATTACAAAACGGAGCTTCAGCGTATCTGAATACATGGACAGGAGATGGTGCATCTACCTATGACAATGGTTCTGCGTTTGCAGTATGTACACCAGTATTTCATTGGGCAGGAGGGACAGATCATGTACTGTCAACAGGCACTACTGATTTTGATATTCTTTCTTTTTGGACTAAAGGTGGGGACGACCCAACTATCTATAGCACAATTTCTGGACAAGACTTCTTAACTTAATTTGGGATAAATAATGTTAGCAACTAAATCGTTTTTAAAGGATGTTCACCCACCACTATACATGACAGCTACAGGAGGAACTGTGGATGCTGGCACTATTGACGGTGATTATAAATATCATGTATTTAATGGAGATGACGATTTTATAGTAACGAGTGTTGGAGCAGATGTCACTTACGGTAATAAGATTCAATTTATGATGCTTGCTGGAGGTGCAGGTGGTGGTGGAGGCTACTATTGTGGTGGTGGAGGAGCCGGAGGCTACCGAGCAAATTTAGATTATTTAGAAACCGTAACAGCAACAACATATACAGTTGATGTTGGTGCAGGAGGTGCAGGTGGTGTCGGTCATGCTAATCATGGTACAGTTGGAGCCGATAGCACTATAAGTGGTTCAGGACTTACAACAATCACTGCTGATGGTGGAGGGTACGGTGCCGCTTATGCATCACAAGATGGAGGTGACGGAGGCTCTAGTGGTGGTGGTTCTGGTTCTGGTACTCACAGTGGAAAGGGTGGTGATGGAGGAACAGCAGTCTTTTCTGGTGCCACTTTAGGTCTTGCCGCACATCAAGGTCGTCTTGGTGGTGAAGGTTGGTACAGACAAGGGGGAGGAGGAGGTGGAGCCGGAGCTATTGGTGATAACGGAAACCACCTTGCAGACTGTGGTGGTAATGGTAATGGAGGTGCTGGTACAGCAAATTCGATTACTGGAGCAAGTGTAACCTACGGTGGTGGGGGAGGCGGTGGTGCTGGACAAAATGCGTGTACTTCTGGTGGTGGAGCAGGTGGTTCTGGTGGTGGAGGAGTCGGTGCTTCTGGAGGTACTACTGGTGCAGGAAATGGCACAGCAAATACAGGTGGTGCTGGAGGTGGTGCGTCCAACGATGACTCGACACAAGCAAAAACAGGAGGTACAGGAGGTACTGGAATCGTAATTATTCGTTACAAGTTTCAATAGGAAAATATATGGCACACTTCGCAAAAATTAATTCTGATAATATAGTTGTTACTGTCCATGCTGTTGATAATTCAAAACTGTTGGGTGAGGACGGAATAGAATCAGAAGCAAATGGTATTGCTCATTTGGAAAGACACGGAGCCGAAAGTGGTTTCTCTTGGAAACAGACTTCTTATAATACTTCAGGTGGAACACACAAATTAGGTGGAACTCCATTCCGTAAAAATTATGCTGGAATCGGTTACACTTATGATGCTGCAAAAGATGCTTTCATTCCACCTAAACCTTATCCTTCATGGACACTAAATGAAGACTCCTGCCTATGGGAAGCACCTACTGCAAAACCTGATGATGGGGAGTATTATTACTGGAATGAAGATACTACTCAATGGAAAACTCCACCAGCAAAACCGGATGATGGAAAGATTTATAACTGGGATGAAGACACAGAATCTTGGGATGAGGTAGGAGAAGATGGGTGGAAAGAATAGTGAAGACACAACATCTTGGGATGAAGTTTAAAATGAAGATTAACCTAAAGTTAGAGTCTGGTTTAGAAGTGGATTTTACTCCAGACTTTGACATGCCTAATGATGCACAAATAGATAAGGTTACATGGACTTTACCTGATCCTATAAATACTAAAACAATTCAACTATTAGATCCAGAATACTTTCTTATAGGAAAAGATGAAACAAATGAAACTTAGTTTATTAGCTATTGGACTACTCTTAGTTAGTCTAGTAGCAATAGCAGAACCTCCTGATGTAGAATACTACCCAATTAATCCTCATAGTAACCCACCTTCCGCACAAACCGCAGTAGACGATGTAATAACGATTCTGCTAGATCAGGGTTTTGCAGGAGCTATTATAGTAATTCTGTTTGTATGGACTTACAGAACAGATAAAAATAATAGAGCCACTCAAAAAGAAAACTTCGATAAGTTCGTTCAGATTAGTGCAGAATGCTCTGGTCACATGGCAAGTGTGAGTGCAAGGCTAGAAAACATAGAACGTGAAATCGAGGCTACTAAACAACTAGAAATGCTTCAGGCAACAAGAAAGGGATAAAATGATTGCTATATTAGCTCCACTCATTGGAGGAACAGTTAAGACACTCTGTATGTCAATGCTATCAGAGGCACTTTTAAAACAGGTGATCCTGATTCTTCTGGAGAGACTCGTGAAATCTACTGATAATACATTAGATGATCAGATTCTTTCAGAATATAAGAAACATATAGGTAAATGAAAGATTCTATAACTGCTTTTTTTCTGCTTAGTACATTCATAATATTTATGTATGCTGCAGTAATGCAAGGTACAGTATATGGACAAGATAATTCCACATTAAAGTTCTCTACCGAAAAGGTAAGGGCTATGTGGTTTATGTGTGCAGCCCAATTCAAAACAGTTGCACCAACTATACCCCAATTAGAAAGAGTTAGGTTATGTGATTGTTATGTAAATCACATGAGAACTAAATTCACTCCTGAACAAGTTGAAGCTATGACTCCAGAACAGTCCAGAGAACTAGGATTAAAGATGAATATCATTTGTCCAATTCAAGCACAATTCTTTATACAACAGCATACTTAATAATATGGGAACATCCACTAAAAACTTTTCCAATAAAGAGTTATCCTGTTCTTGCTGTGGTGAGAATGAGATGAATAAGGAGACATTGATAGCTCTACAGAGACTTAGAGATGCAATAGGTAAACCAATTTCCCTCTCGTCAGCCTATCGCTGCCCTACTCACAATGATAAAGTTAGTTCTACAGGTAAGGAAGGCCCACATACTACTGGAAAAGCTATTGATATTTTATGTAGTGGAAAATTTGCCTATGAAATTTTAAGCTTTGCAATGATACGTTCTAGTATATGGAAAGGAATTGGTATTAGTCAGAAAGGTAAACACAAATCCAGGTTCATACATTTGGATACTATAACTTCTGACAATAGACCTTGGGTATGGAGTTACTAGATGGCAAAGAAGAAAGATAAAAGAGTTACTCTAAAGATAAAGAAGAAACCTATAATAGAAAGGATAGGTAGACTTTTTACTGGGCCTACAAATATTGATGCGGAAAGAGAAAAGTTAGTAAAAAATCCTCCTCATAATAGACCTAATAGATTATGGGTTGATATACATAATGATTCGACAGAAGAAATATTAAGAAAGATTACTGAAGATGTATGGTATAAAGGACATTACAGACTTGATACAGATCCAGATACAGGAGATGTACGACATATTCAAGTCACTAAACCTCATTACTCTGAGATAGAAAAGTATCCTTATAAAGATGATCCTACATTTAAAAATGTAATGTCTAGTGAGTATATTATACAACGGAATAAAACTAGACAATGGATTGAGAATGTTTTAAAACAAAATAAAGAACAACTTAAACTCCCTCAATCAGAATCAGATTATAAAATCAGGCTAGGATTAAATAAAGTAGCTGATGCTCTCAGTACCAAAAAAATAAAAATTAGCACATCTTCACTTCCTACTAAAGTAGTAAATGTTTTACTACAAAGATTATCAAAGGCAGGTCAATCAGGAATTGAAAAACAATTTTTAAAATATAAAAAAGATTTACATCCTGAAATTAGAAAAGCATTACAATTAGAGTTTCCTGTTGTAAAATCTGATACAGTTATTCCTGTTAAAGTAAGTCCGAAATGGAAGATGGTTAAAGGGAAACATGTAACAGACCCACAGACTCCTGAAACTCTTAGTACAAGAATTAATCAAAGTTATGGAGATATATTACAAAAGGAAGCTAATAGGACAGATCCAAATTTTAAACACCTTTCTAAAGAAGCTAAGAAAGAGTATATTAACTTTATGAATAGGCAGTTGATTCAGAAGGAAAAATCAGATTTCTCGCCTAAAGAATCAGGTTTCTCGCCTAAGATGAAGGAGAACCTAACGAAAGCAGAATTAGATAAACTAAACAGACATGGCCTAGTAGATATTCTTGAAAAAACATTAAATAAAAAAGAACTAAAAGTGAAAGCTACTCCCGAACTGAAAGGGGATAAAAGTATTATAAGAAAATGGTTAGGTAAGAATCTTTCACTAAGTAGTAAAGTAAGAAAAGATTATATTCAAACAAGACGGCTCAATGTTATCAAAGAAGAACTTAGAAAACTAAATAGGGAAGAAAAAGCTGCGGGAAGACTAGGAGATAAACAAAGAATTATTATACAAGGTATAAAAAAACCACCACGAGGGAAATAAATAAGAATGAAGTTTCTAATACTCATCATCCCATTAATCATAATAGGCTGTACTACCTCTACTTCTGTTCAGAAACTAGGCTATTGGCAAGGAAGTTATACTAAGAGTGTATCATTCTGGCAATGTGTAGAGATTTTTACACCATATAAAAATAAGGAATGTTAAATGGACTTTGATGTAATAAATAACTTAGGATACTTTGAGATTACTGAAATATCCGTATGGTTAGGTGTGATGTATTTCGGTAAATGCTGGATAGATAACTTTTTTAAGAAGGAATAATATGAAAATAAACCCTGATTTTTCAGAATTGGAAAAGCTAGTTAAAAAGATGGGAGCAGAAAAACAATATGCTAAGATTAAAAAAGAACTAGCAGATGAAAAAAAGGCAAAATTAAAAATTAAAAAGTTACAAAAACAATTAGAAGCTAAAAATCTATCTGAGAAGAAAGCAGGAAGATTGGGAGAAAAGATAAGAATTATTAGATTAGGGATACAAAAACCTAAACGAGGTAAGTAATGGAAACTAATACACTTAATACTCTATATGAAGCAGTTGCTACCGAACTATTAACTAGGATTGAGTCAGGTGAAGCTAAACCTGCTGACCTTGCAGTAGCAGTTAGGTTCCTCAAAGATAATGATATAACTGCTATACCTGTTAATGATAATGCCTTACAACAACTAATGGAAAGTATGCCTTTTCCTAGTGATAAGGATATAGCAAAAGGTAAAACCTCTTTCGATTGTTAAATTATGCCACTAGATGAAATGCCTTTACCCAAAAAAAGGATGAGAGAAACAGGAGAAAAAATATATCCTGTTCCTGAGATGCTTGAAGATATGGATCTAAATGAATTTAACACACCAATGAAAGATAGGGCAGGTACAGAAGTGAATATGTTTGATAATAAACTTATTCATGATCCAGATTTAACCTTTCCTTTTTATCATCCTCAAGCACAACTTGATGAAACAAACAGGATAATGAAGGAACCTTTCTTCACTAGACAAGGCTTAGATAAGTGGGGAAATGGTAATCTGATAGTTAATTCAAATAGAAATATAGATTATTATAATGGTAAACAACTACCTATACCAATAAACTTCTATAAAGGCATTACTAGGAAGAAGAAAGATCAGTTTGAAGATATGCCTGTATTTAAGACTACTAATTACTCTGAAGGTACAGGGATGTTCTTCACTACTAACCTAGATGATGCACATGTAGCACCTAATAATACTATTCCTAAATTGGAAGAAGTTAGAATTACTGAACTTCAGAAAATTAAAGATTCTAGAAGAGTTGATCCTACAAAACCTTCAATTGTACAAGTTCATATTGCACCTAAAAAGAGGTTGGATCTAGTCACATTTAAAAAAGATTTAACCTTTGTACGAGATTCTAAAGACTATGATAAAATCCTAGCCGCTACTAGAAAACTTATAAATAATAATGATAGTAAATTAGGTAAAGATCAGAAAGGTCTGACTATAATGGCCTTAAATACAAAGTTATTGGAAGTTGGTAATACTGCAGATGACTTCATGGTCAGAAAAGCTAATATGACTAAGGATGGTGAAATGTTTCTATCTAATGATCCTTATAATCCCTTGCCAGGTCAAAAACATGACCAAGCAGAGGAACCTTGGAGATGGAAATTCCAACATCCTGATAGGAGAGGTCAACTAAATATTGAAGACTTAATTTCCTTCATACCATCTAGTGACTTTTCGGATATAGCCAAGGCAGCAGGATTTACAGCAGCAGTAATACAGTACCATCCTGCTAGTAAATTTATGCAAGAAGTACCTTATGATCCTAATTCTTTCTATGAAGTTGTACTTTATAGAACTTAAAGATGGCTTACTCAGAGAAAGTGATAGAACACTATGAAAGACCACATAATGTTGGTAGTCTGGATAGTGGGAGTACTAGGGTCGGTACTGGTCTTGTGGGTGCTCCTGAATGTGGTGATGTTATGAAGCTACAGATAGAAGTCGATGATAATAATACAATCATTGATGCTAAATTCAAAACATTTGGCTGTGGTTCTGCAATAGCATCCTCATCACTTGCAACTGAATGGGTGAAAGGTAAGACAATCAATGAAGCTAAGACAATTAGGAATACTGATATAGTTGAAGAGCTATCATTACCACCAGTAAAAATACATTGTTCTGTCCTTGCAGAAGATGCAATTAAGGCTGCAATTGCAGATTACCTTAGTCATTGATTTTATTATACTTGTTTAATTAACTCCCCTTATAGTATAGGGGAGGGTTAAACATATATAAACAAACAATGGAAGGATGAAGACAATGAAATATATATTATTAATTATAATTATATTATTAATTACACCCTACTACTCCTTTAGTAATGAATATATCACTATAAGAGTATGTAAAGCTGTGGCAGGATGTCCTGTAAATATGGATACAGGAAACTGTCCTACATGTATAAACGAAAAAAGGAAGGTACAACATGTTAAAAAAGATAGTCTGATGATTAGGAAAGACCTATATGTTAGATTACAAAAGAAGATAAGGAGAATGGATTCTACTAGAAACTTTTTTGATTGTGAATTATGTGTTGGTTATAAAGAAATTCTGAAGATATGGAGATAATAATATGTGTAAATGTAAAGATTGTAAATGTAATCCATGTAGATGTAAATAATGGATGATAAATTAAAGGACTTTCGTAATTTCCTTTTCATCTGTTGGAAACATCTGCACCTACCAGATCCTACCCCTGTGCAATACGATATTGCAACCTTCCTACAGAACAAACCTAAACGTGGAGTGATAGAAGCTTTTCGTGGAGTGGGGAAAAGCTATATCACATCTGCCTTCGTTTGTCATACCCTCCTTCTTGATCCTCAAATGAAAGTTCTAGTTGTAAGTGCTTCCAAAGTTAGATCTGATGACTTCTCAACCTTTACACAGAGACTTATACACGAAATACCTATCCTACAACACCTTAGATCCTCTGAAGGTCAGAGACAATCAAAAGTATCATTCGATGTAGGGCCAGCATTGGCTTCACATTCTCCCTCAGTGAAAAGTGTTGGCATAACAGGACAGTTGGCAGGTAGTAGAGCAGATCTTATCGTGGCAGACGATGTGGAGGTTCCTAATAACTCCATGACTCAATCAATGAGAGATAAATTATCGGAAGCAGTTAAAGAGTTTGATGCCATTCTTAAACCTGATGGATCAATTATCTATCTAGGAACTCCACAGACAGAGATGTCACTATACGAAACCTTGCCTGAGAGAGGCTATTCAGTACAGATATGGCCTAGTAGATACCCTACCGATGAACAGATAATAAGATATGAGAATAAGTTAGCACCTTTTATACGAAATAAGAAAGCTAAAGTAGGTGATCCTACTGATCCATTGAGATTTGATGATGATGATCTTACTGAGAGAGAACTGTCCTATGGAAGATCAGGATTTAATCTACAGTTCCAATTAGATACTTCACTTAGTGATGCCGATAGATACCCTCTTAAACTTAGTGATCTTATAGTCATGTCTCTTGATGGTGATAAAGCACCTGAGAAACCTGTGTGGTCTAGAGATCCTGAAAATAAACTAACTGATCTGCCTAATGTAGGTCTTCCTGGTGATGGTTACTACTCTCCACAAAAGAAAATAGGTGATTGGTTGGAATATACTGGTAGTGTCCTGTCAGTCGATCCTAGTGGTAGAGGTAAAGATGAGACAGGTTATGCGGTTGTTAAGATGTTGAATGGTATTCTATATGTTACAGAGTGTGGAGGGCTGCAAGGTGGATATAAACAAGATAACCTACAGGCACTCTCAGTCATTGCCAGACGTAATAAAGTTAATCTGGTATTGATAGAGTCTAACTTTGGTGATGGGATGTTCATGGAGCTATGGAAGCCTATCCTGAGTAAGATTTATAATGTCACTATGGAAGAAGTTAGATCTAATATACAGAAAGAGAGAAGAATAATTGATACTCTTGAACCTGTTATGAATCAACATAGATTAGTTATTGATCCACAAGTAATAGAGAAAGATATACAGACTGTTAAAAATTATCCTAGTGAGAGTCAAGCTAAATATATGCTCTTTCACCAGATGACTAGGATTACAAAGGATAAAGGTGCTCTGATTCATGATGATAGATTGGATGCTTTGCAGATGGCAGTTGGTTATTGGGTAGAACAGATGGCTACTGATGCAGATAAAGAGGTGGTTGTTAGGAAAGATAGATTGATGGATGAAGAATTGGAGAGGTTTACTGCAGGAGTGTTTAATAAACAGTATAAAGAGACACCTAATGTCTGGATGAATATGTAGGGAAAAAATCTGAGGGGGTATATCTAACGTGTCGAGAGGCAGTTTCCCCCTTCGGTTGCTTCGCAAAAAGCCAGGGAAACCAGGTGTAGGCCAGGATTTCGCATTTCTTTGATTCCTTATTATTTTTTTCTGACCCTTTGCTACCTTATACTGGTATGGGGTATGTCGGCCTTGCTACCTTATACTGGTATGGGGTATTGGTTTTGCAGTTTTGATCATTCTTATTGTTTGTTGATGTTTTTTTTGTTTGTGTCTCTGTTTCTCTATCTATCTGTGATTTTTCGGCCTTGGTATTGCTACCATTGAAAAATAATTCATTTTATCCTTGACATACTTTTAAAATTCATTTAAGCTTGTACTCAACGATTGAAACTATTCTACATTTAAAGGTTCAACGTTTAGCCGTTACCTACTTATAGGAAACATTCAATCCAGTTGAAAAATTGAAACAGCATATAGCTTAGAACAACAAGCTTGCTAGAACATGAAAGGATTCAACGCAATTTAAAAAACTGTTTGAGATTATTTACAAACTGCATTTGCAGAGATTCTACTTAATCTCATTCTATAAAGAATATAGTTCTTTGAAAATTAAATCTGGAGTATCTTGATTGCTATTAGTTGAGAGTAGAACAACATTCAACTAATAGAGGAAACATGATCTTTAATTACAAAACATTCAACATCGGTGATTTGTCTTGTGGACATACCGGACATGAATTTAGAGTAGGTGGAGACATCAATCCAAATTTGCCAGACGTACCAAAAGTAATTCAAGATGCATTTGATGCCTATTGGTATCCAAATTTCTGCATCTCTTTTGATGAATTAATAGAAGTATGTCAGGAAGAAGCAGACAGTAGTAAGAAAGTACCACAAAGTTATTTACAGTAGTATATCTATCTACTCTCTACTAATAGCAATCATGGTTAATTCGTATCTTTTATGGGTCATGGCTCAACCAATGGTAAAGACATGGCTAGACGTAGAATCAGAGTTCCTGTCGGTTTCTCTAAGAGATCGGCACTAAGTTTTGAACAAATGATTGAATTAAATGTTAAACATGAAAGTGAATTAAGAGTGATACATTTTCCTGCATTTCCGAAAGGAATAAAACCACAAATGAGTAGGTTTTGGAAAGCCATGTCTAAGCAGAAATTATATCGTCTTAGAAGGAGATAAACATGGCTAGAGCAAAAAACTATTGTGGTAAAATGAGGGAAATTGATAATCCTTATGAAACATGGACACTAGATCACGCAGGGTGGACATGGCAGGTATTAAAAAAGTACCAGACACCTGAGAATGAGAAGAAGAATCCTTATGCTAGGTGGCTGGTCGCTGCAAAATCACCTGAAACGTATGGGTCTTGGGAAATGGGTGATACTTATGTACATGAAATTAAAAATTCAGGTGCAGTTCGTACCATCAATCCTATTTTCAGGGAGGAAATGAAAGAATTAGGTATAGGAATACCTAGCAATTAATCAACCTGTCATGATCCATAAATGATACGAATTAATAGTATGTTCTTTTTACTTTCTATGAAATCTGCTAGTTCCTATCTTAGAGGAGTAAAATACTAGGAAGGAACATTATGGATAAAATGTATGGAAATTACACGCCTGATTTTGGTTGGGCAACTCCATTCAACATAATGACTACGACACGAGATTCTAAGGAATATGTGTCTATGTCAAGAATGATTCCATTTTCAGAGGAAAACCTGGAATATGCAAGGAATCTAGCACAAGCTCGCTACAAGTGTAGTAGGTCGGACATCCGTGTCCGTTGGAGAAATGCGGATGGTGGAAGAAAGCATCATCCACAGCACAATATCAAGAGTGAGGCAACTCATTTTGATGTGTACTTTTCTCCTAGAAAGAAGGAAGTACCATTTAATAATAGTGTGTACTCTACTGACATGTTTGGTCATATAATTGGCCCTGCAATCGTCTAATTTTAATTTAACATCATTAAGTGTTTTACTTCTCTCAGATAGGAATTAGCTATTTATAGAGTAGGTGTGTATCATCTTGGAGAGCGTAAGAGCCACGATTCTAGCTCAAATGCAACAAACAGGATCGTAGAGCAAAGTGCCTAATAGCAATGTTCACACCTATTCTTCTAATTTCTAGGAAGGAAGGAAAATATGTACGATTTACATAATCCATTGGTTCGTGGATTTTCTCATAAATCTGCCAAGAATTTAGAATTGGTAATTGCTTTCGTATTCGCATCAATTAGGGTACAGACAAGCAGGTTACCTGAATTAATGGCAGAGTATCGCAAAAAAGGTCTCAAATCGTCTTGGATTTGGGGCAACAAGATAAAGGGACTTAAATATGTTAGAAAGCATAGGCAAGACCTTTACATGCGTATGCTGAAGATTCTGAAGGCCAAGAAGAAAGATTGTGATCTTGAATTACTGATGCTTTTCTTGGAAATTCCTGGTTTGGGTCTGCCTAAAGCAGGATTTGTAGTCCAATTAGTAGCAGGAAAAGCAGGATGTATGGATGTTCACAATTTTAGGAAGCATCTACCAGAAGTGGATGCATCTAGAGGTACACCTAATTATTTTCAGACATCAGGTAATTCTTATGCCACCAAGTTAAATAAGGCAATAGAATATTTAAACTTGACAAAATTATTAGGAGGTGCTAAAGTAATGTGGAATGAGTGGTGTACGGATAGAAGTGCAGATTATCCAGTTCATTTTCCTACTCCATTCGATGTATCTGCAGTACACTTATGCATTTGGAAATAGATAGGAGTAAATATGTCACCAAAGGCAATGAGGAAGTGGGTGAAAGCCCAAAAGTACAAGGCAGGAAAGCTCCGTAATGGAGTGTACTGTTCTTGTTTACAATGTGAAATAGGCGGTAGGGGTAAAAACTATCGTGAATCTCAATTAGAAGGTAAGAGAGCCTAAAGGAGGTAAATTAATGAAAGTATTGATAGCTTGTGAATATAGTGGAAGAGTTAGAGATGCTTTCATCAAGAGAGGTCATGATACATGGTCTTGTGATTTACTACCGACAGATAAACCAAGTTTCTTTCACTATCAAGGTGATATAAGGGACATTTTGTATAAGGATTGGGATTTAATAGTAGCCCATCCACCTTGTACTTACTTTGCTAATAGTGGAGTCAGTTGGTTACATCGACAGGAAGGTAGATGGAAAAAACTTGATGAGAGTGCCGACTTTTTCAACTTGTTTCTCAATCATCCGTGTGATAAAGTAGCAATAGAAAATCCTGTACCACATAAGTATGCATTGGAGAGGATTGGAAATAAGAAATACACACAGACGATACAACCTTGGCAATTTGGTCATGGAGAAACTAAGAGGACTTGTCTATGGTTGAAGAATCTTCCGATGCTTCAGCCTACTGACATAGTGGAGGGTAGATTTGGCTACTGCCATAGTCTACCACCATCACCGGATCGCTGGAAACTACGATCCACAACGTACCCTGGAATTGCCGAAGCAATGGCAGATCAATGGGGATAATAAAAGGAGAATAGTATATGCATGAAATTACCATACAGGAAAGAAGTGAGTATGGTATGACAAGATTATATCCTCAGAATAAATTGGGGAAGGAATATGCTGAGAGATTAGGAAAGAAGACTCTATCTCATGGAGACTTGACATTTATAGCAAGTCTAGGTGTAAAAGTTGTTCCTGTGGAACCTGTTTGGACAGGTGAGTATGTCAAATACCAACTCACAAATGAAGCACACTTTGATTGTGGTTCTTGTAGTTAATTAAGAATAAAAAGGTAGTATGGATAGATGGTTCTTTATGTTACCTGACATCTTCCATTTCTTCACAATATTTGGACTAGGTGTATTTACAGGAATATTCGTGACATTTGCACTTGTCATAATGTATTGTTGGGGAGGTGGAGAGATACAGATAAAGTATGGAAAGAAAGAGAATATAGATGTCTTTTAGGGCAGGTATGCAAACTGGATAAGCAACCTGACTGTAAATCAGGCGTGTGACACGCATCTGTAGGTTCGAATCCTACCCTGCCCACCAGAGATTAGTAGAGTTACCCATTTGCGTAAAGGTACGCCTGTGGCGACACTAACCTAAACCCATATTGTTGGGTTGCATTTAGAGGAATGGTCAGTAAAGACAAAACTGAGAATATGATGTAAGATTCATTAGGTCATGGGAGGATTAGACAGGTCTCGACTCCGACTCTACTATTAAGAACAACAATGAGGTGTTAAGTTGTGGCGTAGTTGACTGAGCTATGTCTTGGATAAGCCTCAAGGAAAGTGTGTGAGGCATACAAGGGTATGTAAGAGGTCGCTCTGAAGCCCAGAACGAGGTAAGAAGCACACTTTCCGTTCACATTAAAAGGAAAGGAAGGTTACATGAAAATAATTAGTGCCAAAACAGTTGGCCCAAATACTGCGGAAACGGATATGTGCGAATATGTTCCACATGAAGTGACTTACAAACTTGAGGAAAATTCTGAATCTCTAAGCAAAATAATAATAATAGCAAGAGATCCTACGGATGCAATCGATAAAGTAAGAAGGAAATATGTATAAATTCACAATATTATTACTAATCCTGTACTCATACATCTCATTCTTCAATGAATGGAATATGTACATACTAGCAAAACTAGGGTAAAAGTGATGTATATTACAACTATAATTCTATACATAGTAGTCATGACTTGCCTACTATACATAACAAGCTGTCATTGGTTGACATTATTAATATGAGAATGAGTGTGGTTAATAAATGTACAGCCCACATCATAAAGACTTGAGCATACGACTCGGAGGGGAAGTCTTAGACTAAAACTGCTTAGTTAGTTTCCGAACCTCAATAACTTATGAAAACATTTATAGTATATACAATACATACATACAAAACTTCAGATAAATTTAAAGGATATATAGTTAAGGTGCAAGAGAAAAAGAAAGGGAAGGAAGGTGTTAAGATGCTAGACTTTTATCATAAGACTGTGTTTAATTATCACAGGCATAAGGAGCATGAAGAACGCTCGACATTTCATGGTGATGACCAGGATTATCAGTATCCGTATGGACACAGGTACAACGAACCTGACTCGGACAGAGGAGGAACAGATGAGTGAAGATAAGAGGATAGAACGGATAGAGGAAACTGTATCTCTCTATGTAGATGATATGTCCTTAGACCATCTAAAGGATATAGCTAGAAGTAATATGAACGACTACTATTGTAATGTAGCATCAGATGAGGAGGTACAAATATTTATAATGGAGTATTGGAAACCTAAACTTTTAAATTAATGATGACAAGTATGATAATAGGTGTAATAGTTTTGTTACTATCAGCAAACTTTATCTTTGACACATACGAACCCTGTCCTGTTAAATGGTTCTCAGATTTAAGGAACCATGAGGAAAGGATGGATAGATGTGTCTTAAAAAGTAGAAATAGGTTTATGGGATGGGAACTGAAGAAGTAGAAAAGAAGAAACACACATGGTCTAAAGAATGGATATATCATTTTACATGTGGAAGTTGTAAAAACTGGTGGAGTTATGCATGTGAGACAGAGTATTTTGGTTGGCGTACTACTAAAGTACCTCATTTTAGAAATTGGGTAGAAATGATATGTCCTCATTGTGGACACAAATCTATAACTGAAACGAAACTGAAATGAATATATTTGAGGAGCAGAAAAAATTAGAAGATGATATGGTTGAGTTTGGAATTGAGAAATTCCGAAAGCAAGTTAGGGAGGCTAAGAGTTCTGGCTCAGAGTCAATATCTCTGCATGGTATTCTATTAATGAAGCAGAGTGTTGACAGATTCTCAAGAAAAATAGATTCCTTTGTAGCAGAAGCTCTACAGGGTGGAGCAGGAAGAAAGGCTCTAGCTGCACCCTTCTTAGCCATGTTAGAAAGTGAGGTATCGGCATTCATTGCCCTTAGATCGGTGATGGATGGTATCTCAAAGTCTCAGAAACTAACCAACTTGGCCTTCAAGATAGGTCAGGCATTGGAAGATCAAGTAAAGTTTAACATATATAGGGAGGAAGATAAGCATTTCTTTGATTACTTAAAGAATCAAGTAGGAAAGAGGTCAGCATCTAGGCACTATCGTAGGTATGGTCTATTAAAGCATTGTAAACACAAGATAGAAGTGGATCAGACCGACACATGGACTGTTACTGAGAGAATCCAGGTAGGATTGAAGTGTGTAGACCTGTTAGTCCGTGCAACTGGTCTAGTTAAGGTAGTTACAATGACTAAAGGTAGGAAGAAGAAAGAATTAACCTTGCTTCCCACCGATACTACATTGGATTGGATCGAGAAGATAAATAGTAAAGGGGAAGTCCTTAGTCCTGCATTCTCACCAATGGTATGTACACCTCTAAACTGGAACTCACCTTATAGTGGTGGTTACCTAACCCACAGAGTATCATTCATAAAGACCAGCAATAAGAATATTGCAAGTGAGTTGGCATATCATGATATGAAACAGGAGTATAGTTCTGTCAATGCACTTCAACAAACCAAGTGGTGTGTGAACAAGAAGGTATTCAGTATAATGAAGAAAGCATGGGAATTGAATTGGACTATAGGTTCAATGCCAGATAGGACTGAAGCTACTATCCCACCATGTCCTGCAAAGAAAGGGATGAAGAAGAAAGATATGGATGAGGAGATGTACAAGCAGTTCATAGATTGGAAAACTGTGGCATCTGAATGTTATGCCGAAAATATTCGGAGGAAATCTAAAATACTACAATTCATGAGGACACTCTCAATGGCAGAGAAGTTTTCAAAGTTTGAAGGTCTATACTTTCCTTACCAAGTGGACTTCAGAGGTAGGAAATACACAGTATCATCATTCCTTACACCACAAGGGACTGAATACGCAAAGGCTCTAATAACTTTTGCTACTGCACTCCCGATAGAAAACCAGGAACAGGCAGATTGGTTGGCAATTCATGGTGCAAACTGTGCAGGAGTGGACAAACTTACCTTGAAAGAGAGGATAAAGTGGGTAGAAGATAACACTAACACTATTATTAGTGTGGCAAAGCATGATTTGGACTGTGAGTTCTGGAAAAAAGTGGATCATCCTTGGTTATTCTTAGCATTCTGTTATGAGTGGGCAGGATTTAAGAGGGAAGGATTTGGATACAAGTCCAGCTTACCTATAGCATTGGATGGTAGCAACAATGGGCTACAACATTACTCTGCCATGTTGAGGTGTAAGATAGGTGGTAAGGCAACCAACCTAATGAACAAACATGATCCACAGGATATATACCAAGATGTAGCAGACTGTGTTCTGAGGGATGTAAGAAGAGAGATGGAAGAAGGAGATGAGATGGCAGAGAAGTGGTTGAATTCAGGTCTGATAAACAGGAAGATGACAAAGAGACCTGTAATGGTAGTACCATACGGAGGTACGAGGTTCAGTTGTAGGAGTTATGTAGAGGAGTATGTTAGAGATGCTATCTATGATGGTGCAGATTGGCCTTGGGATAAGAACTTACCATTGTACATACCTGTGAACTGGATAACAGGTAGGGTATGGAATGCTATTACTGAGGTAGTAGTGAGTGCAAAGGAGGCAATGAATTGGATAAGGAAAGTATCAAGTATAATGAGTAAAGAGGATTACCCTTTAATATGGTGGGTTCCTTCAGGGATGGTAGTACACCAACAATATAAGGACGTAAGTAAGAAGAAAATATTCACTCATATAGATGGTATCCTAATAAAACCTACAGTACAGGTGGAAGATGACTCAGGGATAGACAATAGGAGGGCAGTCAATGGTTCAGCACCTAATTTCGTACATTCTCTAGATGCCTGTGCCTTGACCTTCACAGTAAACATGTGTGTAAAGGCAGGAGTTGAATCATTTCAAATGATACATGATTCCTATGGTACACATGCACACAACACACCTATACTAGCAGACTTATTAAGGAAGGCATTCGTTAAACTTTACCAAGAGTTCGATCCTCTTGAGGAGTTTAGACAAGCAGCTTTGGAGGTGGTAGATCAAGTACCAAATCCTCCTAAGAGAGGGGAACTAGATATAACAGAAGTCCTTGATTCTAAATACTTTTTCTGTTAAAAGTTAATTAACTCCCCTTATAGTATTTAGGCTTATGAAAGCTTAAATTAATCATTCATTTAAGGAGAATAAAAAATGGATAGAGTAGTATCACCGAGAGGAAAAGTTACATGGGCCTATATCGATAGACCTGACACCAAGTTTTCAGAGGAAGGTGAGTATCGATTGGCCTTTAGTATTCCTCGTAAAGATGCCAAGAAATTCATGGCTCAGATTGATGAGTGGATGGACACTTCATTGAAAGAGTCAGGTGCAACAAAACAGGCAGACCCACCTTATACTGAGGATGGGGATGATGTCCTGTTTAAATTCAAGCAGAAGCCTTTCTTCAAAAGTAAAACTGGAGAGAAAAGGAAAGTAACCATTAGACTTATTGATTCTAAATTGCATCCTTGCAATGCATCAATAGGGAGAGGTTCAGAAGTTAAAGTCTCTTTCCGTCCTGTAACCTGGATGGTTCAAGGTGGAGCAGGAGTGACAATGTACATGGATGCAGTACAAATCATCAACTTGATTCCTTATAATCCTATTGCAGATATGGGATTTGAAGAAGAGGAAGGGTTTCAAGACTCTTCAGATTCAACTTCTTTGGAATTTAAAGAAGAGGATGAGGACTTCTAAAGGTTTCCGTAACCAATTTGAAGAACGACTAGGCTCCTTCCTAGACGATAGACGTATAGCTTATGAATACGAAACACTTATTCTAGGCTATACGTTGGAAGGAAAGTATAAGCCTGACTTCATATTACCTAACGGAATAATAATAGAAGCAAAAGGTTTCTTCAGGACACATGCTCAACGAGCATTAAGAGCAGTCAAAAAGAAACATCCTAAGTTAGATATTAGATTAGTTTTTTATAATCAAAATCAGAAAGTACAAGGTTCAAAATTAAAGTGTTATGAATGGGCAGTCAAATACAAATTCAAATTTGCAAACGGCTCCATTCCTGAAGCATGGATAACAAATGATTCTACCAAAAATAAAAAGAAAAGAAACTAAATATATTATTATTCATTGTAGTAACTCACCTCCTAGCAAAGACTTAACTGTATGTGAATTAAATAAACTACACAGACAGAAAGGATTCTTAAATATAAGATACCATTTAATAATAAAACGAGATGGAATCATAGAAGCAGGGAGAGATATAGATGAGGTAGGTTCACATACGGAAGACTTTGATGATAAGTCAGTATCAATATGTCTAATTGGTGGAGTAGAAACTGACAAAGATAATGAACCTAGATTAAATTATACTGCTAGACAATGGGAAACATTGAGGACTCTAGTAAAATCAACATGTCTGCTATATCCTGAAGCAAAAGTGGTAGGATTCAATGAAGTGGACACCAACAAAGTCAGTCCATTCTTCGATGTACAAGCATGGTTTGATTTTTAAAAGGAGAAACAATGGGGAAGGGAATTAAAAATCGTGGATCACAAATACATAAAGTAAAAACTAAATATAACAGGAAGAGAAACATGCAAGAGAAAGTTGATTGGTCTGGTATGAAACCAGTACCGAAGGAAGAAGATGAAGATAGGGAAATGGAAGAGACCTATACGTTTCGTCAGGTGAGAATTAATTTTGATCCACCTTCACATAATCTAGTTAAGATGCGATTTGAAGCAGAGACTTTACCATTATTATTGGATAGGTTCTTGGACTTCTTAGGAGCAAGTGGCTACACTTATGTAGGTGGTTTAACTGCGTACTCTAAACTAGATGATAAAACATGGACGACTTTGGAAGAGAGCGAGTAGAATCTACTTGTGTTACTCATGTACCTTGTCCTAAGTGTGGATCTAATGATAACCTTGCCATCTATGATGATGGTCATGGTTTCTGTTTCAGTCCAGGTTGTGGCTACCGACAAGGTGAAATATTAACTGAAAAATTTTCGGAGAGGAAGGAAAAGATGAAAACTGATTTCGTATCCGGTGAGAAATTACCGCTTCAAAAAAGGTGTATCACACAGGATACTATTAACAAATGGGATTATCAGACAGGTGATTTCAAAGGTAAGAAAGTTCAGATTGCAAACTACCGAGCCAAAGGTTCCAATGGAATAATTGCACAGAAATTAAGATTTTCTAACAAGGACTTTCTATTTATAGGTGATACTAAGAAGGCTAACTTGTTCGGTAAACATCTCTTCTCTAAAGGGAAGATGATAGTGGTAACCGAAGGGGAACTAGATGCAATGTCAGTATCACAGGCACAAGGAAATAAATGGCCTGTTGTTTCAGTAGCTTCGGGAGCAGGAGGAGCAAAGAAATGTTTACAAAGAGAACTAGAATATCTGGAAGGATTTGATTCAGTAATACTGATGTTCGATCAGGATGATGCAGGGAAGAAAGCGGTTGAAGAATGTGTACCTCTGTTCTCACCTGGAAAAGTTAAGATTGCTCACCTTCCATTGAAGGATGCAAATGAAATGTTGAAGGAAGGTAAGGAGAGTGATATTATCTCTGCTATCTGGAACGCACAGGTTTGGAGACCTGATGGTATCATAGATGGAAAAGATTTATGGCCTCTGATTTCATCTGAGGAAAACATTGAATCATTTCCTTATCCTTTCTCAGGTTTGAACACAATGACTCAAGGTTTAAGGAGAGGAGAAATTGTAACCATCACGGCAGGTAGTGGAGTAGGTAAGTCTCAAATATGTAGAGAGATAGGCTACTCGTTGATGTTGCAAGGACTTAAACTAGGTTACTTAGCATTGGAAGAGAACAATAAACGTACTGCTTTAGGATTCATAGGACTCTACCTTAATAAACCTATACATCTTCAGAACATAGAGTGTACGACTGAGGAATTAAAAGATGGATTCGATGATGTACTAGGTACAGGTAACCTATTCCTTTATGATCATTGGGGTAGTGTGGAACCAGACAATCTATTTAATAAGATACGTTACTTAGTAAAGGGGATGGAATGTGATTGTATTATATTAGATCACATCAGTATTGTAATCTCAGGTCTCACAAGTGGAGGAGATGAGAGGAGAATGTTAGACTTTGTGATGACTAAGTTGAGAAGTTTAGTTGAAGAATTACAATGTGCTTTGATCCTAGTCTCTCATTTACGGAGACCTAGTGGAGATAGAGGACATGAAGAAGGAGTACAGACTTCACTCAATCAGTTAAGAGGTACTCATGGAATAGCTCAACTGTCTGATATTGTAGTAGGTTGTGAGAGAAACCAACAGAGTGAGGATGCACCCAACCTTACCACAGTACGGATACTTAAAAACAGGTGGACAGGAGAGACAGGTATTTGTAATTTACTAGAATATTCAAGACAAACAGGAAGGATGACCGAACTTTCTCAAGATAATATATTTGAAGAAGAAACTAGCGAGGAAGAAAACAAGGACTTTTAATAGGAAGGAAACACAAAATGGAAGAGGTAGTTTTAGATATAGAAACTAATGGTCTGTTGGATACAGTAACCAAGGTACATTTATTAGTGTATCGGAACCTGACTACTGGTGATTTAACAGTAGCAGATTCACATGAAACTATATTGATGGCATTGGAAGACCTGAAGGATAAGAAAATAATTGGTCATAATATACTAGGCTTTGACTTGATAGTTTTGAGAGACCTCTATCAATTTTCAGTACCTATAGATCAGGTTGTTGATACTCTTATTTTATCTCGCCTACTTTATCCTAGCATAAGGGAAGAAGATAGCGTAATAAAGAAGATGGAGGTTAAATTATGGGGTAGTCATTCATTGAAAGCATGGGGAGAAAGGTTAGGTTCCTTCAAAGGAACATACAATCAACAGGAAAATGCATTTGATAAACTTACTCCTGAGATGAGAGACTATTGTATAAATGATGTTCATCTTACTGAAAGTTTGTATGAATATTTTCGTCCTGATATTCCTTCTAAGGAAGCAGTTGATTTGGAACATAGGATTGCAGACATCTGCTTCAGACAGGAAGAGAGAGGGTTCTCCTTTGATGAGAAGAAAGGAGCAGAATTATATGTAGAGTTGGCAGAGAAAAGATCTATACTAGCACAAAAATTAAGTGAAGTGTTTGGATCTTGGATCATAGATGAAGGGCCAAGGAAGAATGGGATATATAATAAGATTAAGATTGTAGATTTCAATCCTAATTCTCGTAAGCATATAGCTAAGAGACTACAAGAATTAAGAGGATGGATTCCTAGAGAGTTCACTCCTTCAATGGAACCTAAGATTGATGAGAAGGTTCTAAATAAATTAGACTATCCTGAAGCTAAGTTGATGTCTAAATATTTTATGTTGAATAAACGGATAGCACAATTGGCAGAAGGTAACCAAGCATGGATGAAACTTTGCAGGAAAGGTAAGTTACATGGAAGAGTCAACACGATGGGAGCACAGACTTCACGTTGTTCTCACTCGCACCCTAATATCGCTCAAGTTCCGAATACTAATGCACCCTATGGGTCAGTATGTAGGGAGTTGTTTAAGCCAGATTCAGACATGGATCTATTGGGAATTGATGTATCTAGCCTGGAATTGCGTTGTCTTTCACATTATCTGGCTAGGTATGATGGCGGTAGGTATGGCAAGTTACTACTTGAATCAGATATTCATACTGCCAATCAAAGATCTGCTGGTCTTGCCACTAGGGATCAAGCTAAGACTTTCATCTATGGTTTCCTCTATGGAGCAGGGAATGAAAAGATTGGTCAGATTGTTGGTAAAGGTAAAGCGGAAGGAGCAAGATTAAAGAAGGAATTTCTAAGTAAGATTCCTGCTCTGAAGGAGCTACGAAATGCAGTACAGAAGAAAGCTAAGTCAGGATTTATAATGGGTTTGGATGGAAGGAGAGTACCTGTACGTTCCAACTATGCAGCACTCAATACATTACTTCAATCGGCAGGAGCTATTCTATGTAAAAGATGGATAGTTGAGATGCATTCTCTACTTCAGGAGGAATTTGAAGACGGAGAGGACTATGCACAGGTAGCTTTTGTTCATGATGAAGTACAACTCACAGTAAAGAGGGAGTATGGCAATAGAATTGGAGAACTTGGAGTCAAGGCAATTGCAATCGCAGGAGAGAAGTACAATTTTAGAATCCCACTCACAGGCGAATTCAAAACAGGTTCCAATTGGGCAACCACACATTGAAGCCACTACATTTGGTATGGCAGGGGAAGAAATAGTAAGGTATCTTCTACACATGTGGAACTATTCCATGTTTATTCCTCTAGATCCTTCATCACCATTTGATTTAGTAGTTAAGAATAATACTAAATGGATTACCATACAGATAAAACACTCAAGAAGTGTTAGTGTACCTTTGACAAGAGAAGGAAAATCTAATGGGGTAAGAGTAAAAAGAGAGTACAAGAAAGGAGATTTTGATTATTTATTTGCATGTAAATTTCCTTATATTTATATTGTACCTTGGACACATTTAAAGAATGTATCATGCTTCAGCTTTAGTAAGTATGAAGATTATCGTCACGACTTGACGGATGAAAACACTTATGTAAACAAAGTAATCTTAAAAAAAGGAAGGTAAAGATGAAAGAATTATTAATTGATGCAGACATATTTGTATATAAAGCTACTAGACTCTCCGAGAGGGAGATCAATTGGGAAGGTGATTCGTGGACTCTGCATTCAGATATGAATGAAGTTAAAACTATAATTGATGATCAAATTTGGAAGGTCTTAGATAAAACTAAGGCAGATAAAGTTACCCTATGTTTTAGTGATAGAAAAAATTATAGGAAAGTAGTTAATCCTGATTACAAGAGTAACAGGAAGGGTGGTAGAAAACCTATGTGTTTCTCTAATGCAATTGATTATTGTAAGAGGGAATATAATTGTGTCTCTTATGATTGGCTAGAGGCAGATGATGTGATGGGTATAAAGGCAACCAAACCTTCCAAGACAGAGAAAATAATTGTTAGTGAGGACAAGGATCTTCTAACTATTCCAGGTTTACATTGGGATTTTAAAGAGGAGAAGGTATATAAGTGGTCAGAAAGACAAGCTGATTACCAGTTTTTCTATCAAGTGTTAATAGGAGATACAGTTGATAACTACAAAGGATGTCAAGGAGTAGGCCCAATATCTGCTGAAAAAATTTTGAGAGAAAATACTGATTCGGTTTATGATATGTGGGTGGCAGTATTGAATGCTTTCTTTAAGGCAGGACAGACTGAGGAAGATGCTCTTACAAATGCTAGGATGGCTAGGATTTTAAGATGGCATGAGTTTGATATGGGTACAAGAGAAATTATATTATGGACTCCTAAAGGGGAAGCTAAAACATTCAATGCTAATCCTGTATTAAATCCTGTGAAAGAAAAGGTAGAGGTTAATGAACCTAATCTATGGAGGACTCCATGACTCAAAATGAAATTGATGAAATAGAAAGACAGAAATCTCAGAAGCAGAGAAAACAATGGAGAGACTACGTTGAAGATAGTTTGAAGCATCCATTAGATAATAGTTCAAACGAAGGCTTTGGAAGAGATGATCAAAATAATATAAAAGAGATTCTCAGAAAGAATAATGTAGTACAGGATCATATTAAAACTGAAAATAAAAAGATGACACTTGATCCATTGGGGTATGAACAAAAACATACTCCTAAAAGTACATTACCATTAGGAAACAGAGATAAAATAGATGAATCCACAGGTCTGATCGTAGCTTCAAAATCAAATCTTGATAAAATTGAAGCTTGTGCCTTACCTCTTGTAGATGATAATACATCAAGAGAAGAATTAGATATGTTGCGAAAACCTTTGGAAAAGGAGGAGGTAACTAATCCTACTCATTACAATGAAAGGAAAATGGAACCATTGGATTACATAATAGCAAACGAACTGGATTTTTTGGAAGGTAACATAATAAAATATATTACACGCTACACATACAAAGGTGGAGTAAATGATTTATTAAAAGCTAGAACTTATTTAGAGAAACTAATAGAAAGGGAAAGAGATGGAAGATAAGTATTTACCTACTCAGTATCAGCAATACATTCACTTGTCTAGGTACTCACGTTGGGACTACGATAAGGGAAGAAGAGAGACTTGGGAAGAGACAGTTGGTAGATATTTTAATTTTTTCAAGGAACATCTAGAAGATAATTGTGATTATCAAGTTCCATCTACAACATTAAAGGAACTGAAGAATGCAGTTTTAAATCTAGAGATCATGCCTAGTATGCGTTGTCTAATGACTGCAGGGCCAGCGTTGAAGAAGGAAAATGTGGCAGGATACAACTGTGCCTATCTTCATATTGATTCACCACGTTCATTCGATGAGATACTATATGTGTTGATGAATGGTACAGGTGTAGGGTTTAGTGTGGAAGCTAGACATATAGATAAATTACCTATAGTTCCTTATGAACTGCATCCTACTGATACAGTTATACAAGTTAGAGATAGTAAATTAGGATGGGCTAAAGCATACAGGGAATTAGTTAGTCTTCTTTATGTAGGTGTAATTCCTGAGTGGGATTTGCAGAAGATTAGACCTGCAGGATCACCACTTAAAACCTTTGGTGGTAGGGCAAGTGGCCCTGAACCATTGAATGCCTTGTTTAAATTTACAGTTGAGTGTTTTCATAGAGCAAAAGGTAGGAGATTAAAACCTATTGAGTGTCATGACATCATAACTAAGATAGCAGAGATAGTAGTAGTAGGTGGAGTTAGAAGGAGTGCATTGATTAGTCTATCAGATTTAGGTGATGATCAAATGAGAACTGCAAAGTCAGGTAGATGGTGGGAAGAAAATCCACAGAGAGCATTGGCAAACAACTCAACTAACTATCATACTAAACCTGATGTAGGAACTTTCTTCAGAGAGTGGACTGCACTCTATGAATCTAAAAGTGGAGAGCGAGGTATCTTTTCTTCGTACAATTCCAAGAAAAAATGTCTTGAATTGAATGGTAGGAGAGAAGAAAGGGAGGACTTTGGTACTAACCCTTGCTCAGAAATAATATTGCGGTCACGAGAGTTCTGTAACCTCTCTGAGGTAATTGTACGTTCCGGTGATAAAATTGAAGATTTTAAGAGGAAAGTTAGATTAGCTACCATTCTAGGTACATGGCAGAGTACACTTACCCACTTTAGATACCTAAGTAGTGATTGGAAAATCAATTGTGAGGAGGAGAGACTACTTGGTGTGTCCTTAACTGGTATAATGGACAACTTTCTATTAAATAAATTATCAACTGACCTTCCTATAATTCTAGATGACCTGAAGAAGGAATGTATAAAGGTAAATAAAGAGTGGAGTAAAAAACTAAGTATTAATTCTTCTAGTGCAATCACATGTGTAAAACCTTCAGGTACAGTATCTCAATTAGTAGATTCCGCAAGTGGAATTCATGCTAGACATGCTCCTTATTATATCAGGACAGTTAGATCTGATATAGGTGATCCTATTGGTAAGTACATGGTAGATGAAGGAGTACCTACTGAACCTGATGTAACTAATCCTAGTAATGTCACAGTATTTTCGTTTCCTATTAAGTCACCTTCCAAATCTGTGATACGAAACTCACTATCTGCAGTAGAACAATTACAATTATGGTTAGTATATGCTAAATCCTGGTGTGAACACAAACCATCATGTACAATCTCAGTCAAGGAAAACGAGTGGCCTGAAGTTGGAGCTTTTGTATTTGATAATTTCCATTCTATATCTGGCATTAGCTTTCTTCCCTATTCTGATCATGTCTACAAGCAAGCACCTTATCAGGAGTGTACGGAAAAAGAATATAAAGAACTAATCAAAACAATACCTACCTTAAATTGGTCTAAACTTTCTGAATATGAAAGTATAGATCATACCACTTCCTCACAAGAGTTATCATGTACTGGTAACACTTGTGAAATTCCCTAAAAACAACCTTTATAGAGAAATATTTTAATATGTTACACGGAAATATAGGTGAACATGGTATAACTCCTGAGTTAATAACTTGGTTGGAAGATATTGTACCTAATAAACTACCTCCTTTAAGCTGTGATATAGAAGATCTACGCTACCTACAAGGACAGCAAAGATTAGTTGACTTAATTAAATCTACTTATGAGAGTAGTACACAGGAAGAACAAGAAAGTTCTAGAGATTCAATAACAATTTTAACTGCACCTAATAAATAATATGAGTTGGTTTACAGCAGAATTAAAAAGGTATATACCTGAACTTAGGGGGCAAGATATTACTCCAACTAGCATTATATCAGGTGCAGTTTCTGGTGGTGCGGATGTATTTGGTTATATAGCTGATCCAAATAGAAATCCTATGATGCAATACCCCTATGAACTCTTTCAAAGAGGGATGACTGAGAGTCAAAATGTTTTTTCTAGTAGTCGTGAGTATTTAGATAAGTTTCAAACTGGTTCTAGACAAGAGTTAAGCAGAATGGGAGAGTCATTTGATATAGGTTGGAGAATGGAAGAAGGAATATTAGGATTGGGTTCACCTAATGCTTTTATACCTTCAGTAAATGGAGCTACCTCTCCCAATTTGGAACAGTTTAATGTGGGAGGTGATCCTTTTACCGCTATGTTAGAAAGAAATAAATTGGATAAACCCGGAGGAACTACAAAAGAATTTACTGATTGGACTAGAGATTTAACACAAAAACTCTCATATCATACATTTGGTAGTGCCTACCCAGGAAGTGGTGGTAGTAGTAGCGGTAGCGGTGGTGATGGTAGTACTGATGTACCAAAAGAGAAAGTAAAAGGGCCAGGAACCCTAAGAGGAAGAGAGGCTACACTCCAACTTAATGTAGGTGCAAAAGGTTTAGGTAGAAAGTCCCTTAGAATAGGAGAAAAAGGAATGGGTAAACCTAAAACTGGGAAATATAAAGAATATCGATCTGGAAGAACCTCTAGAGGATACGGATAAAAAATTAAAAGGAAGGAAACTAAATGGAACTTGATCAAAATTTACTGGAAGTTATTTCCAAAGTATCTACAATTCCTATTGAAGAACTGGAACCAGATAAAGATTTGTTTGATGATTTAGGAATGGATTCATTGGATTTAATTGAAATAATAAATCAGAGTGATGAATTCACAGGATCAAATCAAATGGAGTTAGATGATTTTAGTGACTGCAGAACTATTAAAGACTTTTCAGATAGGTTCACAGAAGGGCTGGCAAAATCAGTCCCTCAAGGCTGATGAACTTCTGAAATTTTTCAGGGAAGAAACTACTGAAAAAGAGATTCCCACCTTACCTGAAGATCTAGCTATTAATTTTTATGAAAAAACTTTTTTAGATACTAATCAATATATTTGTTTGGGACAAGGGAATGACATTCATGCTTTTTGGAGTTGGTTGTATGTCAGTTCAAAGGAAGATGGTTTTAAAATCAGAGGAAGTTGGGATATTCCTAAACAGGATTATACTTCTGAAAGAATTTATATAGCACCTTTATGTATTAGTAGGAAATATAGAACTAAAATAAACTGGCTAAAATATATGAAAGATCTTTTACCAAAACATAAAGAACTTTTATTCAATAGAACAAAAGAAGAACATGAAAATTTATACTGAAATAAATTATGAGTTTAAGAATGGTGAACTCATAGAGTTAGATTCCAAGTCCTTTAATTACATAGGGGAAGTTGCTATGTGTCTTGGAGGTGGAGGTTCGGCACAAAAAATAGTATCAGATAATACACCTGATATACCTGATCCGACAGAGGATGCTACAGAAGTACTTACCGAGATGGCAGATGTAGTAACCGATAATGTAGAACCAGAACCAGAACCAGAACCTGATCCTGAGTATGCTTCCAGTACAGGTATAGGCTCACTTCAAGGACAAAATGCATTACTAGCAATTAATAAAAAGACACAAGGCCCAACTGGTGCATTTACTAGAGGGTCTTTAAGAGTTAGAAAACCTAAACCTGTAGTTGTTTCTTGATATAATGGAATCTATTAGTGTAAATACTGAGTATAAAGATAATACAGGGTACGCTCACGGAATATACACCACCCTTTCTGCTGATCGTTCCTCTTTTCTTGATAGGGCAAGGACTGCCTCCCAAATTACCATTCCCTCATTACTACCTGAACAAGGACATTCAGGTTCAAGTATCCTACCTACTCCATACCAATCCATAGGTGCAGAAGGTGTAAATAATTTAGCCAGTAAATTACTCCTTTCTCTTTTACCTCCTAATTCCCCCTTCTTCCGTTTGGTTATAGATGATGCTGAATTGGAAGCTCTAGTAGCTGATCAGAAAGGCGAGGTAGAAGAATCCTTGGCAAAGATAGAAAGAATGGTAGCACAGGAAATTGAAGTTCGTGCATTTCGTGTCCCTATTTCAGAAGCTTTGAAACAATTGTTAGTAGCAGGTAATGTCTTACTATATCTTCCACCTAAAGACCAGATGAGAGTTTTTAGATTGGATAGGTATGTAGTTAAACGAGATTCAATGGGTAAGGTTTTAAAAATTGTAATTAAGGAATCTCTTTCTCCATTATCTCTACCTGAGAATGCTAAGAAATTACTACCTGAACCAGAAGAAGATGAATTACCTATGGGTAATGTTGATCTTTATACTTGTGTTAGATGGACAGGTAGAAATTGGACAATACTTCAGGAATTGGAAGGGGAAATTGTACCTGGAAGTGAAGGTTCATATCCTAAAAATAAGAGTCCTTTTCTAGCTCTACGTTTCACACATATAGATGGTGAAGATTATGGTAGAGGATTTGTAGAAGAATATATTGGAGATCTAAAATCTTTAGAGACTCTTACTAAAGCGATTGTAGAAGGTAGTGCTGCTGCCGCAAAGGTTCTATTTCTAGTTAGACCTAATGGTACTACTAGAATTAAAACTTTAGCTGATTCTCCTAATGGTGCAATAGTAACTGGAGATGATCAGGATGTATCCACCTTACAATTACAGAAGTCAGCAGACTTTCGTGTTGCCCAAGAAGTTATAAGAACTTTATCGGAACGTCTGTCTCGTGTATTTCTCATGAATTCTTCTGTTAGGAGAGATGCTGAAAGAGTAACAGCAGAAGAAATAAGAATTGCATACCAAGAACTAGAGATTGCTCTAGGTGGAGTGTACTCTATTCTATCTCAAGAATTTCAATTGCCCTTGGTACAACTTCTCATGCACAAAATGCAGAAAGAGAAAAAATTACCCACGTTTCCTGACGAATCTTTAAAACCTCTTATTGTCACAGGTGTTGAGGCACTCGGACGAGGGCAAGATTTGAATGAGCTTGCAGGATTCTTGCAACATTTAGCACCTCTAGGGCCAGAAACTGCCATGAGAGAATTAAATGTTAATGAGTATATATCTCGACTAGCGGCTTCCCTCGGAATTGATACCGAAGGGCTTTTGAAAACTGAGGAACAGAAACAACAGGAACAGCAAGCAATGATGAAACAACAGGAACAACTAGAAGAACGACAAATGATGGGTAAAGTAGTCGGTGATGTTGCTCCTGAAATTGCTAGACAAGCAATGCAACAAGAACAACAACCACAATAGGAAGGTATAATATGGCTGATACAAAAGTAGTAGAAACATTTGAAGAAGAAGCTCCTGAAAGTCAGGAACATATACAGGAGATGATAGATAATGCTGAGAGAGTTCAGAGTGTTCCACGAGAGGACGGAAAACCTAAATGGTTACCAGATAAATTTGAAAGTCCAGAAGATATGGCAGAAGCTTATGCCCAATTGGAACAGAAGTTATCTTCTCGTGACACTCAACAAGAAACAGAAACACAACAAGAAACTCCTACTCCTTCTTCTACTTCTCTAGCTACAGCAGATCAAGTACAGGAATCTCTAGCTAAACAAGGTATAGATTTTAATGCATACGCAAGAGAGTATGCTGAGAATGGTACTTTAAGTAGTGATTCTTATCAATCGTTAGCCCAGAATGGAATGTCGGAAGAAGTAGTTAATACATGGATAACAGGACAACAAGCTCTTGCCGATCAGATAATAAATAAAAGCCATGATGCGGTAGGAGGAAAACAAGAATATGAATCTCTCATGGATTGGGCAGGAAAAGCATTAGATGAAAAAGATATTGATTCTTTTAATCGTGCAATAGAAACTCCCAATGATGATGATGTTATCTTTGCAATTAAATCTTTACATGCAAGACGACAGATGATGGAAGGACAATCACCAACACTTTTGCAGGGTGATACAGGTGGAACAGGAGTAGATTCCTTTAAGTCAGTAGCTCAACTGACAAAGGCTATGAATGATCCACGTTATAGTAATGATCCTGCCTACAGGGATGAAGTGACACAGAAGTTGTCACAGTCATCCATTATGTAACACTCCCAATAATACTACGACAAAGTAAATTTTAGCCCATTGCGGTGGATAACTTTGATTGAAAAGTACTGTGGTTATAAACGGAGATTTTTATAATCTAATTGCTGGCAATTCAGTCCAGCTTTAACTTTAATCAAAGGAACAAAATGGCACTTCAAGGAGCCTCAAACGCTTTGGACGCTGCGGCACAACGTAGTGGACAAACTAATGCGGCAGGTGACGTAAGGAATTTATATTTAAAACTTTACGCTGGTGAAGTCATGTCTGCTTTTCAGACGAAAAACATCATGATGAACTACTGCCGAGTGCGGTCAATTAGTAAAGGTAAGTCTGCTCAATTTATAATGACAGGCAAGTACCGAGCCGCAGAATATCACACACCTGGAAATGAGATCATACCAGATGTGATAGCAAAGAATGCTGAGAGAGTAGTCTCAGTTGATGATCTCTTAATCGCTGCACAATTCATCCCTAATATTGATGAAGCGATGCAACACTTTGACATCCGTTCAGTCTATACACAGGAATCTGGCTATGCTTTAGCAAAATCGGCTGACCAGAATATCCTTCGTATGGCTGTTAAAGCTGCACTTACCACTAATAAGGAACGTGCAAGTAAAATGATTCAAGATTATGATTCATGGGATGACGAAGATTTCTCAGCGAATGTAACTTATGCCGCTAGTTTTGCCAATTCAAAGAAAGCTGCCTATTTCATGGAAGGCTTAATTGAAGCCAAACGTGTACTTGAGAGTGCAGGAGCACCTCTTGAGGATCTTGTTTGTGTTATGGCAACCGATCAATATTACTCGTTGTTCAAGACAGTATCAAATAGTGAAGCTGTCTCTGCTTTGACAATGTTTAATAGAGATGTAGGTGGAGGTGGATCAATTAAGGATATTGATCTTCCAATGATTGCAGGTATTCCTGTAGTTAGAACTCCTCATCTTGGAGCTTTAGGTGCTTCGGCATGGACAGGTTCTCTGTGGTCAACTGCTAATCCTGCTATTTCAACTGGTCAAGCACCACTTGCAAATACTGCAGGATCAGGTAGGGCTGCTCATTACAATCTTCCTTCATCTTATACAGCCGCTACCGCTTCAGGTAGTAATATTGGTGCTGTAGGAGGTCTTGACGGCACATCTGGTGTTGATCTTGAGAACGAATCTTTAACAGTTCGTGCTCTAGTTATGCACAAGGATGCTGTTGCAACTGTGAAACTGATGGACTTGTCCGTTGAGTCTGAGTATCAGATTGAACGTCAGGGTACTCTGATTGTTTCTAGGTATGCAATGGGTCATAACGTACTACGACCAGCAATGGCAGTAGCATTAATGGCTCCAGCAGCTTAAACTAAATTGAGGGCAACAGGAGGTTCTCTTCCAAACGGAGTGATCCTTCCTCTCTCCATTACCTCCTGCTCTGCCCTCTTTTTTTTTCTTTTTATCTCCCCTCATATTATTATTTATCATGGCGACATTAGTACCTACATCAAAACTAGATGCTGTTAATTCAATTCTTTTAGGTATAGGTGAAGCACCAGTTAATACTCTAGGATCAGGATTACAGGAAGCAGAAATTGCTGAAGTAACTTTAAACAATATTAATAGAGAAGTTCAAACTTTAGGATGGCATTTCAATACTGAAGTGAGATATACACTAGGAAAAAATTCAGATGGAATAATCAATCTTCCTTCTAATTGTTTAAAGGTAGATGTAACTTCAGTTCTAAGGGACTATACTACTGATGTAGTTGAACGGAATAGAAAATTATATGATAGAGTTAAAAATTCATTTGTCTTTACTACAGATATAGAAACAGATATAGTTGTTTTTCTAGACTTTGAAGAAATTCCTGAAACTGCAAGACGATATATAACTTTGAGAGCAGCTAGGAAATTTCAAGAAAATATTTTAGGATCTTCCACACTATCCAAACTTCAAGCAGATGAAGAAAAATTAGCTCTGTTTGCATTAAAAGAAGCTGAATCGGAAATTGGAGATTATACTATATTTGACCAGTATGATACTTATCGTCATATTGATAGAAAAATAAATACATCTATTTCTACCCTTTTATAAATATAAACTATGGCCTTAGTATCTAAATCAATACCTAATCTTATAAATGGAGTATCACAACAACCTCCTGAAGTAAGGTTAGCTTCACAAGGAGAGATACAGGAAAATGGTTTAGCTTCAGTAGTTAGAGGTCTAGAAAAGAGACCTGGAACTGAGGTGGTTAAAAAATTAGATTTCTCTACTTCAGGTACTTATCTTATTCATCCAATAAGGAGAGATGAGACTGAGGAATATACTTTAATATTAGGTAAAGCAGGTTCAGATAAATTTATAAAAATATTCGATGGAGATGGTAATGCCATGCCTGTTCAAGGTAGTGACAATGCCGCAGATCCAACTTTTGCAGATATTGATAATGATGATCTAGGATATTTTAGTGAAGTTACTGACTTTAGTACCCAAGTAACTGCCACTACTGTTACCGATACCACTTTCTTCTGTTCAAATCAGAAAACTGTTGCAGTTGCAACTACAAATGGTCAGACTTCAAGACAGGATAATGCTCTTGCTAAGTCAATAAAAGGTTCAGATAGTATAACAGGAAATTATATTAGAGAAGCATTAGTTTATGTTAAACAGGGAGGGTTTAATAGTAAATATACAATAACTATTAAATCAGGTGGTACAGAATATAAAGTAGGATTTCAAACTCCTGCTACTCAACCTGTGATGAACCAGCAATGGATAGGTACTGAGACTATTGCTAAGATTCTTAAAGAAGGTGCATCTGCAGTAGGATCTCCTTCTCCTGATGGTTGGGGAGTATTTGTTGCTAGTGATGCAAACTTAGCAATGGAAGGTTTTGGTGGTAGGAAACCTGCAGAGAATGTAGATGCTTCAGGAGCAGCAGATGCTGATCATTGGGATGGATTTGATGACGTTGGTGCAATGCCTACTCATGGTGATGGTAATATGACATGCACAAGGACAGGGAGTATTCTCCACTTTGTACATACTCAGGATTTTGAAATTAGTACTGAGGATTCTCATGGTGATACTGATTTATTTGCAATCATGGGTGCATTAGGTGGTGGTGAAACTAAAAAGTTTACTGATCTTCCTGCAAAAGGTGTCAAAGATAATTTTATAACTAAGATTGCAGGAGATAATACTGTAGGACAGGATGATTTTTATGTAAAATTTGAATCGGATAGTCTAGGAAAAGGTGTGTGGAAAGAATGTATAGGGCCAGATCAGGATCATCACTTTAATTATAGTACTATGCCACATAGGTTAGTTAGATTATTTGATGATAGTAAGATCACTACTATAAATCCTCTAGGTATTACATTTGTATTTGAAGCTGTTACTGCTACTGCCGATGATGGTAGAACAGTAGGAGGTAGTGCAAATACCGATTATTCAAGAATTGGATGGAATGCTAGATTGGCAGGAGATGACACTCTGAGTCCTTTCCCTTCCTTTGTAGGTTCATCCATAACAGATATATTCTTCCATAAAAATAGACTAGGATTTTTAAATGATGAAAATGTAATCTTTAGTGAAGCAGGAAATTATTATAATTACTTCCCTCTAACTGTCATATCAGGAGTAGATAGTAACCCTATTGATGTGACAGTCTCCAATGATAAAGTATCCCTCCTTAGACATGCAGTTCCTTTTAGTGAGACTCTCCTATTCTTCTCAGAACTTCAACAGTTCAAGTTATCTTCACAAGCTGTATTGTCTCCCTCAACTGTATCCATTGATGTGACTACCCAATTTGAGACTGATGCTAGGGCTAAACCTGTGTCGGTTGGAAGGTATGTTTTCTTCGCTTTCCAAAGAGGTGAATTCTCAGGTGTAAGAGAATACTTTGTTGATAATAGAAAAGAGGTTAATGATGCAGTTGAAATTACTTCTCATGTACCTCAGTATATACCTGGAAAAATTACAAACTTAGTATCTTCAAGTAATGAGTCTATCTTAGTATGTCAAAGTAGTACTGAACCTCAGAATTTATATGTATATAAATATTATTGGCAAGCTGAAGATAAGATTCAATCCTCATGGTCAGTTTGGAAATTTGGTGATGATATTCTTAATTGTGCATTTATAGGTTCCACACTTCAGGTTCTTATGGATAGATCAGATGGAACATATCTTGAAAATATTAATCTATCTACTGATTCCTCTGTTGATATAATGCAAGATGAGACTTCGGTATTGTTAGACAGGAGAGTAAAATTAGCACAAGTAGTTCTTCCACTTTCTACTACTGTAAATACAGATGCTACAGTAACAGTATCTAGTACTGCAAATTTAAGAGTAGGTATGTCGGTTGTTGCTGGTACTGCCAATCCTGGGTTTACTGGGATACCTACAGGTGCTACTATTGCATCCATAACAGATGCTACTCATTTTGAACTTTCTGCGGTAGCTACTGCAAGTGGATCTGGTGATATAACCTTAAACTTTAATGATGTCTTGGCTACACACGTTGCTTATTATAGTACTTTACCATCTGATACTGTATTTGTAAATCAGAATGCACAGAAGATTGCACAGGCAGATGTTGATACACAGATAGCGGCAGGAGATACCATATATGTAGGAATACCATATAACTTTAAATATGAATTCACAAGATTCCTATACAAACAAAATGAGATTGCAGTACAGGCAGCAAAACTTCAACTTAGAAATATAAATGTACTTTACAGTAATACAGGTTTCTTTAAATTGAATGTTGAAGTTGCACCTTATACTATTAATATTCCTGATCCTGATACTCCAGGTAGTACCATTGAAAGTACACCTCGTAAAGCTTATGAAAAAACATTTAGTGGATTCATTACTAATAGTTCTCAGATAGGTGAATATAAATTACTATCAGGTTCATTCAAAAGTTCAATACTTTCAAGTCCACAAAACTGTAAAATTTCTTTAACAAATAATGAGTATCTTCCCTGTGCCTTTCAGAGTGCTGAGTGGGAAGGTTTCCTAAATGTTAGATCACAAAGGATATAGAATATGAAAATTTATACTGAAGTTGTATATCATTGGGATGATGCTAAAGGAGAATTAGTTGAAGAATCTTCAAAATCATTTGATTATCATGGGCCTTTAACCTTATGTGAACCTTTTTCAATTGCTGCCGCTATTATAGCAGGGGTTGGATTAGCAATTAATATTTATGGTGCTTATAAAGGACAACAAGCTGCTGAAGAAGCTGCCGAAGCCGAAGCTGAAAGAAGGGCAAATCTAAAAAGATTGGCAATAAAGAAATTTAAAGATCAACAAGGTACAAGTCTATGGAATTTAGATCAATTAGCAAGAAAAGAATATAGACAAAGAGATATTGAGAAAGATGTATTACTCTTTAAGACAATAGAAAAGAAAAAAATGGAAGGTACAATATTAGCTCATGGAGGGATGCAAGGAAAAAGTTCCGACTTTATGAAAGATAGAATGACAGGAGATTTATTAAGAGGAATAGATGCATTGAAAACTGATTTTAATGTTAAGAGAGTTGAATTACATTCACAACAAGAATCAGTTGTCAGAGGTTTGGCAACTGCTAGGATAAATATGGAATATGGAATAGCAGGACTTACTCCTCCTTCCTCTCCTGATAGATCTCTTATGTGGTTACAAATGGGTAATCATGCTCTAGATGCTTATGGTACTTATCATAAATATACTAAACCTAAAGCTAATCCTGACCTAAGTGGAACTACTGGCGGTGGACAATATGGTGGTATGGGTCTATCATCCGATTATCAACCTGGAGGTAGATAAAATATGGCAGAATATACACAACATGTAAGTCAACGAGAATATAATCCTGTTCTTGAACAAAGTGGATTTAATCCCCCTGCTCCTGTTAATGATATAAATAGCGATTACCAAAGAAAAGCTAGAATTGCACAGGAAATTATAAATATAGGAAAAACTGGAGCTGCTGCTTTTGGTCTCGCTCATCAAAGAGCAGAAGAGCAGGAAGAACTTAATACAATAGCAGAACAGAAAATAGATAGGGAAAATCTTATTAAAGCTGAAGTTGAAGGAAGGGCATTAGCAGCAGGAGGTGGAGAATATAATGTGACTACTGCAAAAGATTTAATAAATAGAAGTATTAAGTATAGAACAGGTAATCCTGAATTAGTAAGAAAATTAAATAGAGGTTTTTTATTAAAAACTGGTGAATTAACTGTAGCTCAATTTAATTCTAATGTTAAAACTAATGCCCCAGATGCTGTAAAGCAATTTGGAATAGAGTGGCTAAAAGAGAGAGAAGCGAGTCTACTTATACGAGGAAAAGTTGTACCTATAAAAGATTTTCCAGATTTTGTAGCAGAAAAGATTGATGATCAAGCTTTAAAAACTAAACAATTATTAATAAAAGATAATAATTTAATAGATGAAGTACTAGCTCAAGAAGGAAAAAGATTAAATTATGATCCTATATTTACTGCAGCTTCAAAATGGTATAAAGATTATAAAGATAGAGAAAAAGAAAAGGGAATTAATTATAGTTTAAGTCTACATGATTGGCCTCAACTAACTGGTAAAGAATATTTTACGAAGGTGCGTTCAACAATAATGAAGGCTAATGATATTCAAACTAAAGAGAGGGTAGATCTTAAAACTATTGGTTATTTACAAGGAGAATTTTTAAATAAGATTGCTAACGGAATCAGTATAAATGATCCTCTACTTGAAAGTATTCCTAAACTTCTTTCATATAAAAATCCTAATACTGTATCTCTTCTGGATGCAGGAGGAAAATATAGTGTAGGAACTAAAGCAAAAGAATTATTAACTTTAGTAAATAGTACACAGGACAGACTTAATAAAGCTAGGGATGCAATAAGTAAAGATGAAAAGAATAGAGCAGAAGAGGAAAGAAAGGAAAGGTTACAATTAGCATTTACTTCAGTATATGCTCAATTTCAAGATGATTTAAGATTAGCTAAGACACCTAATGAGATTAATGTAATTGTAAATAATTATAGGAGAGATTACATAGATGTATCTTATGAAGAAAATATTACTTTAGAAGGAACATTAGGAGGTGGTTCTTCTAAAGAGCTACTAAACAAAGCTGCAGCTATGTATAAAGAACTTAAATTAGCAGAAAAAGAAGGACAGAAACCAAGAGTATTGACACCAGATGAACTTAAATTAAAAACTGATGCTGAATTTAAAATAGGTGAGATAAACAAAAGAGTAAGTGAAATACAAAATTACCAATTGGAAGAAAAATCCATTGAGGATGTAGAAGGAATATTAAAAAGTTTAAAAAATATATATGAAGAGGTAATAAATGGTTCAGGAACTCCTCAATCTCCTGCTGGTATAGCTTCTCCATCTGAGGGACTTGGAACTGATTGGAAAGATTGGAATGATTTTTACAAACTTTACAATACAGCTTGGGGAAATGTTAAGAAACAAAAAACAGAACTGATAAAAAGAATAGATGAAGCGAATACTAAAAGTAATTTACAGACTGCATCCTATCGTTTTCATTCTAGAAAAGCTAAAAATAAAGCTACAAACAAAAAACTAGAAGCTTCTATAGTAGATAGAATGCATGATGGTCTAGAGGAATTTTTAAAATTACCTTCTGAAAATAGATCAGATACTATGTTAGATAATATAGAAAAATCATTAGAGTTTAATGTAACGGAAATGACAATAAGTAATGATGGTTTGAATTTGGTAGAAAATAAGGTTCCTTTATTTGATGGGCAAAAACATGATGAATACAGAAGACTAATTGCAAATCATAGAGAAATACATGCACGAGAAATAGCAGATAAAACAAAGGTATCTCCTATAGTAACTGCTCCTGATTTATATGATGAGATAAATAAAGAGATAGATTCTTTGAGAGGTGTACCAGAATATTTATTATATAGTGCTAGATTTGGAAAGAAACCTGGTAGAGTATCAGAATTAAAAAAGAAACTTTCTGAAAAATTACAAAGTAAAGAATTATCAACACCTCATTATACTCATTTTGCTGGTCTATTAACTAAACTTTCTTCAAATGTGGATAAAACATTAGATGAAACTTATGGATCTAAATCTGTATATGATAAGGCATACAGTTCTCTCCGTCTTTCTATTATAGGAAGTACAGAAGAAGGAATACGTATTCCAATTATAGCAGAAAGTAAAGCTACCTTATTAAATGATTCTACTGAAGATTTACTAAGGTTTGAAGAAACTATGGTAAAGAGGTATCCAAGTATTTTTTCTGATACCAATATGTATAATTACGATATAAGACGAGGAATATTTAGTGCTTATGTTGAATGGTTAAAAGGTACAAAAAAGACTGAAGATATTTTACAATCATATATTGGTATAAGAAAATACACAGGAGAAGAAGAACCTAGATTTACTAAATACGAAAGAGACGTATTTGAAGATAGTATTCCCAAAGATGAAAGTCCTTATAAACAAAGATTTGAGGACTTATCAATTAAAGTGAAAACTGGTACTGGTACTGAAGGTGTCAAAAAAGAAGAAAACCAAGGAGCACAAGGGAATCAAAGTGCTAAAATAATAGAAGAGGCAGCTATAAAAGGTGTAGTTCTTTCACCAGCACAACTACGGAATATAGCATCAGGTACAGTTTATAAATTTGAAGAAGCAGGTGATCATGTATGGGAGATAGTACCTGTGGATACTGCTGAATTAAATGATAACCAAACAGAACTTTCTTTAGGATTTGAAAATAACTAACTTATGGCAGAACCTACAACAGATAATATAACTCAGGTTACACCTCAACAAGTTCCTCCCGAAGTATTAAAAGAGGAGGAAGTACCAACGATTCCTATTGTAGAACCTGATCCTAATGCTATTGAAGAGAAAATAGAAGCTGATAATAAATCACTTCCTGAAATAGTTTCTCCTGAAATACCTGCTCCAGATAATACTACTATTGAGAAGAGATTTAGACAACAACCAAAAGAATTTGTAGCTGAACAAGGTAGTAAATGGTTACAAGGTTATGCTGAGAAAACTGGTGTATTTGATAATGAAACAGGAGTATTAAAAGGAAAAAATGCTAAAGAGGTTATTGAATATATAGAGGAAAAAGAAGATAAGAATAATGAAGTTAATTCTCTTACTGCTTTCTTAAAGAAGGAATTTGGTATTATATCGGAAAGGGAAGAATGGGACTTTTTAGATTGGACTATTTATAATACTGGTGACCAGATTAAAGGATTAAATTATACTGCTAGTCAAATTCTACAAACGGATAAATGGTTACCTTTTCATGGTGAGGGAACTTTCTTTGGTTCTGCTCGTTATCCAGAAACAGGTGGTGGAGAAGTAGCAGGTATTACAGGACAAGTAGCCTCTAGTATAGGAGTAGGAGCAATCTTAAATGTACCTAAATGGATCGGTAAAGCAGTTCCTGCACTTGAAGGTTTCATGGCTCTACCTGCTGTAAAGGCAGTAACACAGATGGCTACAGGTGAAGCAGTAACACTTCCTAAAGAATGGAGACTCTCTACAGTAATGAGAGATGTATTTGAAATGGATGAAGGAATATTTGCTGAACTTGCCGCATCCGAAGATGAAGGTATATTTGAAGGAAGATTTAAATCATTTTTAGATGGTTTCTTTGGAGGAATTGCAGGAGCAATATTAGTACCACCTTTACTACTTTTTGGAAAACAACTTTATAGAGGTGGTTCATTTGTAACTGATAAAGTAGCAAATACTAGACCTTTTAAAAAAGTAGCAGGAGAATTAAAGAAAATTAAACAGGATTATATTGAACTTTTTCCTCAAACTATAGTTACAAAAAAAGATGTAGATGTTGCTAAAACTGTTTCTACATTAAGAAAAAGATTACAAGATGATATAGCAGTAAAAAAGGGTGTAAAGAAACCTAAACCTGAAGTAGAACCTATAATATCTTCTCCTCTTCATAGAGATGAAACTCTTCTTCCTTTCACACATGATTCTGCTAATTTCAGATTTGAAGATCCAGGTGTACTTCCTATTCCTAAAGAGAAGTTACCTCCAGAAGCTTTTGTAACAGAAAGACAATTAACTATTAAGAATATTCCAGAAGGGAATACTAAAATAAGAAGTAAATTAAAAGCTAATAGAAATATACCTGATGGAACAGTTGTAGAAGTTAGACCTACTATAGCTCCTGCAGATGCTCTAAATACAAAACAAGGAAAGAGAGTTCTAGTTACTGTACATCCTGATCCTAAAAAATCTAAAAAACCTAAGAGTCCAATTGGATATGATCGTGCAGTCACTCTTAGAAATGTAGAATTTAGAGTAAATCAAGATGCTAGATATGAAATAGCTTCAGGTAAGAGTACTAAATTTCCTGCGATGACTGCTAAAGGAGAAATAGTTCAAGTTAAACCTGTGTTTGAAGGTATAGAAGTTAATTTTAATCCTAAATCAGATCATTTATTTAGAGTAGTAGAGAATGGATTAGCTATTAGAAGTGCCGAGGAAGCAGTTATAGTTGATCAGAGAGTTCTAGTTAGAGGTAAAGTAACATATTGGGATAAAGCTTCTGCTCCTAAAGCTAAACATGGTAAAAAAAGTGGTACTAAGTTTAAATATAAAGATAGGAAAAAAGAATTAATAGCTGATACTGACACAGTTGTATCACCATTAAAAAAGGCAGAGGATTTAGTCCTTTCTCCTGAAGAAGTTGAAGAGTTTATTACAGGCCCAATTGATACTACTAAGAAACTAGGTAGAATTAATTTAGAAAAGATTATAGCTGATCATGATGTCGTAAGGTCAATAGAAGTATTAGGTGAGAAACTCCCTAAACATATTCCTATGTCTGAAGAACAAGCTAGGAGAGGTGCTGATCTATGGATAGAAGAATTAAAATTAAAAGGTGTAGATATTGAAAACTTTTTTGCTCAACTTGGAGGAAAAACTAAGGACTTACCATATCAAATTTTAGCTGCAAGAATTCTTCATGCAAATCAGACACAGAAATTTGCAGAATCTGCACGACTTTTAACAGGTAAAGCTCTAACTACAAGAATAATAAAAGAGGAGTTAAGAAAGGCTAGGTTAAAAGGTAGAAATACTGAAGCTTTAGAGGAAAGACTAGCAAAAGAAGGAGCAACTTTAGATGATTCTTTAGCAGTATTAGAAGAAGTTGCTAAATTCCATCAATTAACAGGATTTTTAAGTGGAGTTAATACTGATATTGCTCGTGCTCAAAGATTTCAACAGATACCTGTGATGCCTGAGATGGTAGATCCTCAAGTTATAACTGATATTACTGAGAAAGCCCTCCAAAGATTGGAAAGAGCAGCAGGGACAGGACAGGAAGCACAGGAAATCATAGAGGACTTCGCTATAATGGTCACTCAACATACTGATGATGCACAAATCAGTAATATGGTGAATAAACCCTTTTTCACTAGACTTTTTGAGGCGATTAATTTTGTCAATATAAATGCTATGCTATCTAATGTAGCTACAAATTCTGTTAATATAACAGGAACAGGTATAATGACAAATATTATTGCAGGAGAAAAGATACTAGGTGCAATATATAGTAAACTTCCAGGTATGGGCGGTGGAGGAGGACAAGGAGGATTTAAGGAAGCTTATCATTACATATTTGGAATGAGTCAAGCTTTATTAGAAAGTGTATGGTTTACTGAATCTAAAATGTTGACTAGATCTGCGGGTGGACACGCTTGGAATACTTTTAAAACTGGTAAATTAGATAGACCTGAACTATTTGAACATGAATTACAAAGAGCAGGTTTAACTACAGGCCCAGAAACTTTAGATATAAAAGGTATTGGTAAAATAGGTGTACCTGAACCTCTCGGCCCTCAAGCTGTAAGTGATCTAACTGGAGTAAAGATACCTGATCAGTCAGTAATAGGTAGAATATTAAAGACTGCTTCAATAACTGTGGGAATGCCAGGAAGAGGATTATTAGCAGGAGATGCACTTTTCAGAGAAACTAATTATAGAGCCTTTATTCACATGTTATCATGGAGAGAAGCTACTAATGTAGCAGGTAAAGGTGCTTCACATTCTGAAATAAAAGCTACTTATAGAGAACTTATAAGAGCATTACCTGAAGAAATAGATGAAGCTGCCCAAATTGCCTCACAAGTTGCATTATTTCATGAGAAATTAGAACCAAAAGGATTAGAAACTTTATTTTATTGGTTAGAAAAGAATAGGAAAGCTACCATTGCACCAGGAGTTAAGAATTTCTTATTAAAGAATTTCGGAAGTAATGTAGCTACTTCATTTCTACTTTCCAACATTCCATTTGTAAAGACTCTGTACAATATACAGAAACAAATGATGTGGGAAAGAGGGCCAGTTAAACTTGCCAGATTAGGATTATCATTCCTTTCAGATGAGAAAGCTGCAAAAGCATGGGCTAAAAATCCTCACCAGAGACAAGCAGATTTAGCTCAAATTACTACTGGTGCAGGTTTAATGTACTTAGGATATGCAGCATACAAAGGTCTTACGATAGACGAGTATCAAGTTCAATTGAACTTAAATAGTCCTGATATTAATACTAGAGATTTAAACCAAGAGGATTTAAGATTACTTCCAGATGTGACGGCTAGGAATATTCAGGATGGAACATTACATTCTATTCCTATTGGCAGGGCAGATCCTCTGACAAGTCCTGTAGTTGCAGGAGCTTTGATGGCTATGTATGAGGAACTATGGTTAGAAATACGAGCCTTGGAAGAAGCAGGGGAAACTTTTGAAGTAGATGAAAAGTCTGAAGAATTAGTAAGACAAATGTTATATCAGACAGGGATGTTCTTTACTGATAAAATGGCTCTGCAAGGATTGAAAGATATTTTATTTAGTCTTCCAGGTTTGAGTCATCCTTATTCTGATCCTTCTAAAATAATAAATGATTATTTAGTTGAATGGTTGAATCCTGTCTTCTATGAAAGTTTACGGAAAGGTATAGCAAGATCTGTACAGAATCAAGCTTTTCTACCTCAATCTAAAATTAAAAGTAGAATAGTACCTAAAGAGAAAGGTGATAAAGGTGTTCTAGATAGACATGGAAATCTACTAAGTAAAGATAAAATTGAACAGTTAAGTTATATTTCAAAATTAGTTAATTCATGGATTGATAGACAGAGAAAATTACATATTATAGATCCTGAAGGTGACTTGGATGAAGAAGGTAAGAATGATCCTATAAAAAGAGGTTGTTGCTGGATGATAGACTTGGAAGGAAATCTTAAAGGATTCTCTCCTAAAGAAGAAAGTATGGCAAGGAGATTTCTTGAGAATGTATTAGCACCTGTCTCAGTAAGGAAAGTTAAAGAAAATAATACTTCAGTATTAATAAGAGCACTTAAACTAAGTTGGGATCATCCTAAGAGATGGACTACTTATGCAGTACCAAATACAGGAAAGTATATGCCTTTGACTGCCAGACAACAATTCGTCTATGGAGCAATGGCAGGACAATTAAATATGCACTCCTTTAATACACCTAGATTTAAGAAGATTGTACATGCATTAAAAACTGGTACACTTGAAGATTTAGATAAGATAAAAGAGTTTTCAACTCCTGAAAATCTAGTTGCCTTTAAAGAGGAAGTACTATCAACATTAATATCAAATAAAACTTTTGCAGGAGCAACTCTTTTAGAGACACCTGAATTCAAAAAGTTATTAGATCTAAGTGTTGAATTACAAATATTGAAAAATCCTAAAATAATGGAATTAAAAGAATCTAAAAGCTTTTTAGAAAAATTAAAAGATACTTCCAATAACCCAAGACAGAACCTTTAATTATATAATACTATGGCAGCACCAACAGCATCAGAACGTGGCCCTTTCAGTTACGATTCTTATACCTTAGATGGTACTACGTCTAATGACGATCCTGCTGATAGAAAATTTGATTTAACTACTCGCACAACATTTGATCCTAGTATTAATGAAACTATAGAATTAATATTGGATGGAGTAAAACTTCTAGGTTCAGGAGGAACTGATTCTACAGGTGGTGGTGATGAATTCTTTGTCGATAGTCTTACTACTCCTACTAGAGTAACTATTGTACCTAATGCTACTCTTCTAGCTCTAACTCCTAGTTCAGGAAATGGTTCGACAGTTACTACTTTAGGAGTAGGTAATAAATTAGTTATTAGACGAATCTCCAATAGAACTTCTAAGAATGTTGACTATGCTCCAGGTTCAGTTATAAGAGAAGTTGACTTAGATAGTAGTAATACACAGATTATCCATGTTGCACAGGAAGCTATGGATATAGCTATAGCTGGAATGGTTCTGGAAGCTAATGATAAATTTGATAGTAAAAGTAAAGTTATTGAGAATGTTGCAGATGGAGTTGCAGATAATGATGCAGTAAATATAGGACAACTTGAAGTCCATGATGCTGCTATTACTGCTGATTTAGCCTTAACTAATGCAGATGTGGTTCTTACACATGCTGATGTAGTATTAACTCATGCAGATGAAGTTTTAACAAGGGCAGATACAGTATTAACAGCCGCAGATGTAGTCACAACTAATGCAGATGTAGTCACAACTAATGCTAATGTAGTTGCTGCAAATGCTTCTGCGGATGCAGTATCAGAAATGTATGATGCTTTCAATGATACCTACCTTGGAGCAATGTCAGATAGTGCCACAGCCACCGATGCAGATACTACAGGTATATGGGCAATAAACTCAAGTGTTATAACAGTTGCCTCTGCAACAAACATCATAGTTGGTCAGGAAGTTACAGGAATAGGAATACCAACGGATGCAAATGTAATTGTAGTTGATGGAACAAGTATTACTATTTCTGGGAACATGGCTGCTGCTGGTTCTGGAGTTGATCTTGATTTTAGAGGACAAGGTGTTTATGGTGCATTTAATGGAGGTAAGGATGGCCCTGCTACAGACAATGATGGTGGTGCATTAGCAGATGGGATGTTATATTTCAATACCTCAGATGATGTAATGATGGTATATGATGAGACATCTTCGGCTTGGAAGAGGACAACTCCAACAAGTTCAGAACAGACTGCTATTAATGCTGTAAATGCAGATGCATCAGATATTGGTGCAGTAGCAGGAAAAGCTACAGAAATTGGTAGGCTTGGAACAGTAGATGCCGTAGCAGACATGGCTATATTAGGCAGTACAACTATTACTGATGATATGGCCTTGTTAGCTGTTCCAGATGTTATTACTGATATGGGTTTATTAGGTGCTACTGGAGTAATAGGTGATATAGAAACAGTTGCAGATAACGTAGCAAGTGTTAGTACTACTGCAACTAATATTGCAGATGTAAATAACTTTGCAGATGTTTACCAAATTGATGACTTCTCTCCTTCTGCTCCAACAACTGATGGTGGTGGTAATGCAGTAGCAAAGGGTGATCTAGCATTTGATACTACAGCAAATGTAGTGAAGGCATATAATGGATCAGAATGGATAGTAGCAACTGTTGCAGATGTAGCACTACTAGCTGGAGCAACCTTTACTGGTGCAGTTGTATTTGATAATACATTAACAACCAATTCAACCACAATTTTTAATACTGCTCCAGTTTTTAATGGTGGTATTAAAGAACAAGCAAGTACAAATATAACAGGCACAATAACAGATACATATTATCTTTCCTTAGCCTACGTTCTCACAGGAGATGTAACCCTGTCAGGAACTAATATATTAGGTAAGGTGGCAGATGGTACGACTAATATCAGTCTTACCAATGATGGATCGACTAGAACTATTTCTGGTTCAGGAACACTTATACTTAATGGATTATTATTAGAAGAAAATAAGAGAGAGCTACCGCATCAGTCAATTAATTTTGTTAAACATTTACAAACAGGTACAGATGGAGAGTTAATTACTTGGGATGCTTCTGGTAATCCTGCGGCAGTAGCAGTAGGTACAAGTTCTCATGTCTTAACTTCAGGAGGTGCTGGTGTAGCCCCTACTTTTCAAGCGGCGGCTGGTGGAGGGATAACTCATGCATCTCAATGGAGAATACATACAGGTTTTGCAGGTAGTGCCGCACCTATAGGGGGATCTGGATTACCCGGGCACGATGGATGGGAAGAAGTGGATGCACCTGTGGGATTCGGTGTAATGGGTGCTTCTATGACAGAAGCCGATGGGA
>VTLG01016238.1_pt1 | contig 47616 bp, 55 predicted proteins | sample 4694571 | NCBI WGS metagenome assembly VTLG01 (sample SAMN12604809, study PRJNA352737) | marine metagenome | biome: ENVO:00000447; feature: ENVO:00000209|ENVO:00000569|ENVO:01000036; material: ENVO:00002151; isolation source: viral sequences binned using virsorter ... | reverse complement strand
CAATCGATACTTGTAATCGTTCTATGATTAATCATCTATACATTCCAGATGACCAAGATGTTTATATACCTTATGAATGTATTAGAGACAAAACAGAATACTTACCTGACTAAATACTGGTATGCAATTAATAGAAATTACAGATGAAGCAATTGTTAAATTACTCGAACAACAAGAAAAAGAAAACTTCAAATACATCCGTCTTGGAATTACAGGAGGTGGGTGTGCTGGTTTTGAGTATATCTTTGACAGTGTTAATATTGCTAACGATGATGATATCATTATCGATTTCGGTAAGTTAAAATTTGTAGTGAATAAATTGTCAGTGCCTTATATAAATGGCATGACACTTGATTGGCAGAAAGAAGGACTAAATGAAATATTTAAGTTTATCAACCCAAAAGAAAAAGATAGTTGCGGTTGTGGTGTGTCAATCAATTTTGATTTAGAACAAGTAGAGATAGATAAAAATAAAATCTTTGCAGTAGAAGTATGATATATTATGAAAACACAATCGGCAAAAGCAAAAGGTCGTAATCTACAGAAGTGGGTTGTTGCACAACTCGTAGAACACCTAGGTGCAAATCCAGAAGACATCGAATCAAGACCTATGGGTTCATCAGGCGAAGATGTCATCATGGGAGTTCAGACACGAGAACTCTTTCCCTATTCAGTAGAATGTAAGAATCAAGAGAAGGTCAATGTATGGGCCGCATACGAACAGTCAACAGCAAACTGTGGTAAGTATGAACCTGTAGTTGTAATTAAAAAGAATCACAAGAAACCATTAGTAGTAGTTGATGCAGAATACTTTGTAAAACTACACCAGGAGAAATAGAATGAATAAAGGTGAAGAGAACATTCGTAAACAAGAATACGATGAAGAGTATAAAACAAAAGATGGCAAAATAGAAAGAATCGGAACTTATTTTGCAAACGAACATCCAGTTATGTTTCCTTTTGGTCCGCCAGTTTATCTAGATAAATTACCAGAAGAAATTATTCGTGAGTTAGATGTTCTCATAGAACACTTAGGTGGTAAACCAGAATTTGATGCGAGTGGTCAACTTGCAGGTCGTATTAAAAAACAAACACATCTTACAGAACATATATCGAATACAGTTCAAGAAGCAATCATTCAACACTGTAATAGATTCTATCACTTTTGCCAAGAAGCACCACAAATAGAGATGCCTGGCTTCAGACAACTATCAATGCAGATTCAATCTATATGGTCTAACATACAAGAGGCAAGAGAATACAATCCACCACATTCACATTCAGGCGATTTCTCTTTTGTAATATATTGTAGAAATGATTTAGAAAAATATTCTTTACAGCGTCTACAAAATAATGAATACGATTCAGTTCATAATGAATCACAACAACATGATACTATGAAGAATACTGCCCTTGCAGGTTTAATTGAATTACAATATGGTGAACCTGCATGGATGAACTGGACACAATTTAGACATGTGCCAAGTAGAGGAGATATTATTATATTTCCTAATTGGTTAAGACATACAGTATACGCACACTATGAGGCGAATCATATTCGTGTCAGTGTTGCAGGTAATGTAAACATACTGAATGTCCAGACAGAAGATAATAAACAAAAACACACTTGACACCAACGCATACATTGTAGTATCATGGACTCATGATTTTAATTGATTTTACTCAAACAGTCATCGCAGGTTTGATGGCACAACTCAAATCTAATGACAATGAGATAAACGAATCTATGCTTAGACATATGATTCTAAACTCATTGCGTAATTATCAGAAGAGGTATGGACCAGATTATGGTCAGATAGTTCTTTGCACTGATGCATCAGACCCTTGGCGTAGAGAGTTCTTTCCTTTGTATAAGGCAAATCGTAAGAAGTCTAGAGAGTCAGATGATAGAGATTGGAAGTTAATCTTTGATACACTGCATGAAGTTAAAATGGAAATCAAAGAAAACTTTCCATACAAATACATGTATGTTGAGAATTGTGAGGCAGATGATATCATTGCGATACTTACTAAACATGCAACAGAAGATGTTATGATTGTATCTGGTGATAAAGACTTTCAACAATTACAGAAGTATGACTATGTAAGACAATGGTCACCTAATCTAAACAAAGAAGTTATTTGTGAAGATGCAGATATGTTTTTAACAGAACATATATTAAAAGGTGACAAGTCAGATGGCATACCTAATATATTATCTAACGATGATTGTTTAGATTTGGGCATCAGACAAACACCACTAAGAAAACCTGTGTTAGAAAAATACCTCAGGATTAGTATTGAAAATGACGATAAATACTATAGAAACTATTTAAGAAATCAAACACTAATTGATTTTGAAATGATACCACAGAAAATAGAAGATGCAATTCTTAGTGAATATCAAGATGTTGAACCAGTCAAGGGCAAAGTCTTTGACTATCTTAGACATCATAGACTAAATCAATTAATGGATTCAATTGGAGATTTTTCATTATGACAGAAAAGAAAAGAGGAAGAGGCAGACCGAAAGGCGCCCCTAACAAACCTAAAATGGAGTTGATTACCGAAAGGCAGAAACTCATGAAAAATGCAGATGCATTTGAGATATTTTGCCAAGCAGAAATTGTCGCACAAGAGAACGAAGACTTTGCAGTAAATGGTCTTAAAACTTTTAACGATAACAATGGTGCAGTCAAAGCTATTTTACAATGGGTGTTTACAGATACAATCGTATCTAAATTACCTGAGGGTAAAACACCTTACAATGTAAACGATGCACCTGCAAGTGATTTAACAGAATCAGCACTAAGGTTTGAATTTAGAAAGTTTAAATACTTTGTGACAGAACAAGTTCCACAAACTCGTAGAGAGACAATGTGGATTGAGTTGTTAGAAAGTATTCCTGCTAAAGAAGCAGAACTAATGGACTTGGTCAAAGACAAGGTATGGCCGTTCAAAAACATCACAAAGGAACTGGCAGAAAAAGCCTTTCCTGATGTGCAATTTTAGATAAATATTATTGTCCGCAGAGACTATAGATATAGAAGAGGGAAGTATGATTACTTCCGATATACATACTTCTAGTCGAGTCGGACTCCATGGAGTAATTTAATTATGGCAGAGAATAAAACATTCGCAGAACAAAGAGTGACAGAACCGGAACTCTCCGAGTCCGATAGAATCCGTCAACGAATCCAAGACTACAAAGCACAACTATCACCTAACACATTACAGGTGATTCAGATTATGCTTGAGGCTCAACTCAAATCAGGTTTAATGAAACCTGCTGACTTAGATGCTTTAGTCATGTTAAGAGATGAAGTAAACAAAGCACAAATCGAATACAACACACAAGTTCAAAACGCACAACGCAGATTACAAGACTTATCTGAAACAGAGATGGCAGAGAAAGTTGCCGCTGAAGAAGCAAAGATACAAGCAATCGTTGATTCTAGAGATGCAGAAAGAGCTCGAAGAAAGAATGTAGAAGACAGACTTGCACAAATGGAAGCTGTTCTGGCATCGCATGGTATCTCAATGGACTTAAATCAAGACGGTGTGGTAGGTCTTACTGAGGGCCAAGTTGCAGACGAACTTACAGAAGAAGAACAAGCACAAGTAGATGAAATGATTCAAGTAGAAAAAGATAACATCACATCTAAACCATCTCGTGCATTTCAAGTTGCAAGAGCATTGAATCCAGAACCAGCTGTCAGTGATGAAGATATGGCGAAAGCAAATGAGATTGCAGATGAGATAGAAGAGTTCGAAAAAAAGATTGAAGAGACCAAGAAGTCATTTAAAGAATGGGATGAAGAAAACAAACAAGAGTCATTTGATTTCAAACCAAGTGGCACAACTACAGAGTCATTCATGGATGAAGTAGAGAGAGTCAATGAAGTCGCAGATGCAGATGAACAACTATCATCAGCACCTGTAGTATCTGCTGGTCAAGTAAACGAAGAACAGGCTGAAGAACTTGCAGAAGAGAATCCTGAATTTGTTTTACATAGAGAATCAGTAAGAATGGTTGACGAAATGCCAGAACAAGTAGAAGAAGAATATGAAGAAGTCACTATACCTTCTGAGTCAGAATTAAAATCTATGACAAAGGCAAAGATAAATGAGATTGCAGTAGGATTAGATTTTGATGTTCCTACTTCACTAACTAAAAACAAGATGATTGAATCTTTCTTAACGCAGACTGATGAATTCATTCAGAGTCTACAAGATTCTGGTGAGTTCGTGTCTGCTACCGATAGTGATGAAGATGGCGATGATAAAACCAATATCAAAGACGGCGGCTACTTTTAGTAGTGTTGTTCAGACGATAGACAAATCACAACTAAGTTCAATATACGATAATATCTCAGATTCAGGATATTATCGTGTTGACATAGCACCAGAACATTCAACAATACTAGGCACACGATACGACCAACCATATAACATTCTCAACATCTATAAAACAGAGAATGGGTTTAATGTATCACTAGAACCTTTTGAAGAAACTCCATTAACATATAGTGCAATCTATTGGCGTAAGATAGGACAGAATCCAAAGAACTATGATTTTGATTATGACTTAGATGGTCAGTTCTTTTTGATACCGAATCAAATATTCTCCCCAGGCGCCATAGAGATGACTTCGGTTGAACAAACAGAAGATTATCCTAGACACCTGGTGTGCAAATACACATAAATAATAACATGCATCAAATACATACAGACACAGCGAAATACAACGAATCAGACTTACCACAGTCTGAACAAAAATATATGGGATGGTATTGGTGCCACATCAACAAACAGTTCTATCGTTGGGACAATTTACCGAGGGAAGATTAATGGCAGATATAGAGTATAATGATTTTGGTTTTACTGCTATGGATGCCGATGAGTTGGCATCGGTTGATACCAAAATCGTAGAAAAAACTACAACAGCAACAGAAGTAATCGAGAAACTAGATAACTTTATTAGACCACTCTTAGAGAATCTTGCAAAAGATTCAGACAAAGATTATATCTACTGGCCGAACAGATTAGATATTCTCACAAAGAAACTAAAAGAGTTGGACACTATCCAAGAAAATATTTAATAAATCACTTGCATATGACCTTAACTTTTTGATACTATGGTATCTTATAAATTAAGGAGAATACAAGTGAACAGTAAATATTCATACTATGACGATTCACCACAGGTGAAACAATTCGTAAAATTAGGTCGTGAATTGATAAGTCTTGCAGAAGAAAACAAATTATATCCAGAAGATGATGCATTATGGAATGCCGCTGTGACAGCAGGTAATAAGTTAGTCACGGCAGGAACACCGTGGGCAAGATTCAAAGACCTATCTAGTTTTAGTAATATAGAGAAGAAGGCAGTTCTAGGTTATCTAGAACAAAAGGGTTGACAATGGGCCACACTTTTTGTTATCCTATACATGATGAGAAAAGTAGGAGATAATATGAAAACACTTAATGATTATTGTAATGACCTTTGTGAGAGACTTACCAAGGCAACCCATGAGAAATGGAAACACACTATAGGTAGGACTGAGTTTACTTACAAAGAAGGTCAAAAATATATCAAGATAATAAGTAATGACAACGATGGCTACAACACTTCTGTTTGGGGCTTTATCAACAAATCAAATTCAAAATTCAACGAAGGTGATATTCTCAAAGCTGCTGGTTGGAGAACGCCTGCCTTAAACAAGGCAAGAGGCAATCTCTATGATGGTTATGACATCGACCCACACAGCAACAGAATTTACGGACCAGATTATTTAAGATAGGAGACTAATTATGCAAACTATACAATTTATACCATGCACTGAGGGTTACTCAGGCACTTCACTGAGAGGTTCTATTCAGGCTAGTTTCGCTGACCTAAAAGAGATGTTCGGCGAACCTGCCTTTGAAGGTATCGGTGATAAGATAACAACTGAGTTTGTCATTGACTATCAAGTTAGTGATGGCGAGGGTGACAGAAAGTATGGCAACTTTACATTATACGATTGGCATTTTGCAAGAAACCTCAACAATGATTATGAGGTGACAACTTGGAATGTCGGTGGTGGAGATTTTGATGATTCTTGTGCTGCTGATTTGGCACTAGATATTTTCAAAGAAACAAATGATAGTTTAGTGTTTGCTAAACTACACAATGTCCCCGAGGACAAGGAGTTCTTTTTATGAGACAATTAGAGTTTGATTTTAGTAATCGATACAAGATACTTGCAGAGGCAAGTGGCGGTAAACTTACCGAAGAAGATGTTTACAATCTAGAAACATATGGTGCCAAACATCCAAGTGAGTTTGCACCTGACCCAGCAGATGAACCCAAACCAGGTTACTGTGTCTGTGGTGAGAAAGATTGTCCAGACGAGTATGCACACATGACAAGCGGATACTAGTATGAACATTTATAAAAGAATAATCATACCATTAGTAATTTCTATGGCACTGTTATTGATATTGTATGCAAAACATCAAGAACCAGGCAGACCAAATTACTATGATTCACCAGTGACAGAAGATACAGGAGAAAGATATGGATAAGAATACAAGTCCTTTTAAAGCATTTTTATATGGCATGGGTTTCGGTGCCTTCTTAATGTTCTTATTGCTTTTACCAACTACAGTTCAAGCATCAGATGAGAATGGTCATGCAGTTTGTCTTGCAAAGAACATTTACTTTGAGGCAGGTAATCAACCACTTGCAGGTAAAGTTGCAGTTGCACAAGTTGTTCTAAACAGAATGGAACATAGTGCATACGGTGACACTGTTTGTGATGTTGTGTATCAAGCCAGATGGCGTGAGAATTGGAAAGGCAACATGGTACCAATCAGACATCAATGTCAATTCAGTTGGTTCTGTGACGGCAAATCAGACGAACCATTAGACACTGATACATTCTTTGAGTCTTATGTAATTGCATCAGATGTTCTTATGGGTAAGTATCCTGATATCACTGAGGGTGCAACACACTATCATTCAATTATGGTTGAACCATATTGGGCAGAAACACTGCAAGAAACAGTTCAAATTCAACATCACATATTTTACAAATGAAAGAAGATAAGTCACCAAGAACTTTACAAAACCAAGCATTTGAAAGAGCGAAGAATCCAAAAACTCTAAATGCAGGCACACCTCATGATTGGGAAGACTTGTATCAAAATACTGAGGCATGGCAGAATAGTTCAGATGGTTGGGTTAAGACTATGACTCAATCAAAAGAAAACAAAGAACTCTATCAAGAGTATGTAAAAATAACAAATAATCCAATCGCATATAGAGATTGGTTAAAGGAGAAAGAAAATGGCACAACCACAAGCTCAACAAAGACCAGTAAATAAAGAACTGGAGAAAAAGAAAAAAGAACAAGCTCAAGATAGGAGAAATGGTTGATGTATGATAATGTAGAAATGTTTAGAGAATACTTAAAAGATACCAACTATTATGATAGTGGTGTTCAACATATCTATAAGTTTCCAAATGACTATGGGGCATCAGTAATCAAAACAGATTACAGTTATGGTGGCAAAAATGGACTTTGGGAACTTGCAGTATATGATTTCTCTATTGACAAAACAGGAGAAATAACTTACCATACTCCTATAACACAAGATGTTATTGGTCATCTCTCATGGGTAAATGTAGAGAAGATACTAGAGGAGATATTTAAGTTATGAACATATTCTACTTACACAAAGAACCAGAAGTATCAGCAAGATTGCATTGCGACAAACATGTAGTCAAGATGATTATCGAGTATGCACAAATGTTATCAACTGCACATCGTATGATTGACGGTGAACAGTATTATGATTTATCTAAGAACGGCAGGCGTATCGCAAGATGGCGACACCCTAACTCTAATCTAGAGAATGTTCTATACAAGGCATCGCATCAGAATCATCCTAGTGCTGTATGGGTTCGTGAGAACGCAATACAATATCAATACATGTATGATTTGTTTGTTGCATTGTGTGATGAGTATACCTATCGTTATGGCAAAGTTCATATGACTGATAGTAAACTCAGAGATGTTCTAAACAACATACCAGATAAGATGCCTTTGGGTGATTGGCGAGAACCACCACAGGCAATGCCAGATGATGTCAAGTCAGAAAGCAGTCTCGATGCGTATCATAAATACTATCGAGAATACAAAAAGTCATTCGCAAAATGGACTAACAGAGAAGTCCCACAATTTATGTTATGAGAGTTTTAGTAGAATCATACGGTGATGTTAGAATCTTTTATGATAGACCATTTGGTTATAAACGATACATTGTAGAATGGTCTGATGGCACTACAACAATGTATAGTGGTCTATGGTATAAAGAAGAGAAAGTAAAACAGATTGTTGAAGATAATCTGATAGAGAATAATTAATGCCCTTATACGAATTTTACAATGAAGAGTTAGGTGAGTCATACGAAATGATGATGACTATTGCTAACAAAGAAAAATATCTTAAAAAGAATCCACATATAAAACAAGTAATCGGTGCACCTAATATAGTTGGTGGTGTTGGCGACAGAGTAAAAACAGATAGTGGTTTCAAAGAAGTATTGTCTAAGATAGGCGATGCACACCCAGGTTCAAATGTTCATGCAAAGCATGGCAGTAAGGACATCAAAAGAGAAAAATCAATAGCGACAATTAAGAAACATGCCGCTATACAATCGAGAAAAAATGACACAACTAAAAACTAATTTATTAGAACTTCACGAACTAGAAAACATCGACTTAAAAACAATAACAGTAGATGGTAAGAGATACTATACTGCTGAGGGTGCTGAAGATTCTATTAGATATCCTAGTGTCACAACTGTCACTGGTCTTCATAGTAAAGACCAAATTAAGTTATGGAGAAAAAGAGTCGGTGAAGAAAAGGCAAACAAAATCACCAAACAAGCAACAACAAGAGGAACATCGTTTCACCAACATATTGAAGATTATCTCAGAAAAGAAAAAGACTTCATCGAGTTTGAGAATGTTCTTCAAGAGGGAATGTTTAAGGCTGTGCAACCAATTCTGGATGAAATTATCCCGATTGCCCTTGAAGCTCCTTTATATTCTAATCAACTACGAATGGCTGGTCGTGTCGATTGTGTTGGTCTATTTGACAATAATCTTTCAATCATAGATTTTAAATCATCTTCTAAACCAAAAGAAGAATACATGGCGAAACAGTGGTATATTCAAATGACTGCTTATGCATTGATGGTTGAAGAACTTACAGGCAAACCTGTAGAAGAGATTACTGCAATTGTTGGTATCGAGGGTTTAAATACATTTCAAATATTCACATCTACACCAGGTGAACACATAGAAGATTTAGTTCAACTAAGAAAACAATACGAGAATCTATACGGCATATGATAAACATTTACCACAATGATGTTCATAGAATATCAATTGTTCATGACTTCATATCGCAAGAAGAGTGCGATGAGATTCTTAGATATTCATGGCAGAATCTACAACCTGCAAATGTTGTAAGTTCAGATGGTAAAGGAAAGAAACATGAAGGCAGAACAGGTTCACATACTTGGTTGAATCATGACGCCTCTCCTGTTATACTAGGAGTTGCAGAAAGAATTTCACAAATGGTTCGTATGCCTTTAGAGAACGCAGAACCATTTCAGATTGTCCACTACGATGTTGGGCAGAAATATGATTATCACTTTGATTCTTTTGATACAAGTGATGCAGAGTATTTTGATGGATATGTGAAGACAGGTGGTCAACGATTGTTGACTGTTTTAGGATATCTACGAGATGTGCCATCAGGTGGCGAAACAGGATTCAATCGATTGGGTCTGAATGTGCAACCTAAAATGGGTTCAATCATCGTGTGGTATAATTGTAAACCAGAGACAAATGAAAGAGATGAGTTTTCTCAACATGCAGGTTTGCCTGTATTAGAAGGAGAGAAGTATGCTTTCAATCTTTGGTTTCGTGAGGAGAAATTTAGTAATGATAACTAGAAAAGAATTTACAGAACAAGTAGAAAAATTACTTGTAGGTAATAGAACGGACATCATGAGTGCAATACTCAAAGTATGTGAAATAAACGGAGTAGAACCTGAGGGTGCGAAACGATTGCTATCTGTTCCATTGAAAGAGAAGTTGACTGCTGAGGCAGAGAAACTCAAACTAATCAATAGAGAAAAAGCGAGTCGTGGGTCACTTGAAAGTTTTATCTCATAAGGAGAAATTATGAAGAAAGGTGATATAGTATCAGTAGTCGCAATGTCAGGAGAATACATTGGCGAACTAGTAGATAACAAAGATGGCATTGAACTTGCCAATCCTAAAATGATTGTTCAGGCGCCAGATGGCGGTATGGGTTTTGCAAAAGGTGTGGCAGTAACCGGCGTAATCAACCCTAAGACAATGTTCATAAACAATTATGTTTTTGTTTGTGAAACAAATGAACAAGTTGCAGAGGCATATAGAACTGCATTATCAGGTATCGAGGTACCAAAAAAGAAAAAGATTATAGTGAATAAGTAATGTCGAGTCGAGAAGGATTTGATAGTTATCAATTGTATCTTGCAGTCAAACTGCATTTCAATTCTAAAGACTATGACTTTGTGCAATACAATGGTAAAGTAAAGGCAGACTTAAATGCCTTCATGAAGAGAAAAGACAAGTATCACTTCGGTAAACTTTCACGATTGTATAAAGAAGAGTTAAAAGATTTCTATGTCGCCAATCTATCACAAAAAGATATGTGGGTTGGTGACTTACTAGAGAATGAATCTAAGAAAGTCTTTACAGAATGGAAGAAGAGAAAACAAAAACTATCACATATGTTTGAACAAGAAGTATCGTCATTACTTGAAAAGAAAAGTATACAAGAAGTTCTAACAGTATACAATGGTCAACACCCATATCTACTGAAACAGTTTCTAGGTAAAAAGATATCTATCGAGACTATGTGTATATTAGATAAGGTGACAAACTACAGTGGCAATTGGAACAAACTGATTACTGAGACTATTGTTTATCCAGATGTATGGACAAGAATCGACAAATACAAAACATTCATGCACTTTGATGAGAAGACTTACAAAACAAAACTAATTGAATTATGCTCTATCTAATAGGAAACGGACCAAGTAGAAAGAATCTAGATTTAGAAACACTAGACAACTGGTGGGGCATGAACATGGTGTATCGTGACCATACACCAGACTTACTGTTTGTGCAAGATGTCGCACCACAGAATGAAATGATTACAGACCAATACTACAAGAATCATCCTGTATGCGTAGGCGAGTGGAATGAGATACCTATGGAAATGTGGGAGATGATGAAACACGGACTGCCAGGAGAAGTAGTTGAAAATCGAGTCGAGGGAGATGATAGATTTGTAGTGCAAGGAGAAGATTACAGAGGTGAGGGACAGAGGACTTATATGATTGGATATTCCTATTCCCATGTAAGCAACATAGTTATATATACAAATGAGTTGCTCAAGAACACCTTTTGTGGAATATATGCATTAGGTTATGCAGTCCATCATGGTCATAAAAAGATATGTTTAGCAGGATATGATTCATTACAGTTTGGTGATTTACAAAACATATATGGTCCAGACGATTGTTATACATACAACGAGACTTATACAGAACAGAACTCAGGTGTGGGAAGACCTCAACAGGCACAATTTGTTGCGTTGTTGGAACACATAAATAAAGAGTATCCAGATGTGGAGTTATATTTTAAAAACCCCATTGACGGATTCGATAGAATCGATTATAATAATATTATATCTCGATTCAATATCGAAGATAAGTGGGTTCTTGGCACGGCGTGCTTTGAATCTGAATTATAATAAGATGCGATACAATGCGATACGAATACAATAGGAGAATACAATGTCAACATCTTTAGATAAGCTTAGACAGGCAATGGAGTCTGCATCACCAGCTCAAGGTGATAAAAAATCCTACAACGATGATAACTACTGGAAACCAGAACTCGATAAGAGTGGCAACGGATACGCAGTAGTTCGTTTCTTACCAACACCAACAGACGAAGAGATGCCATGGGTATCTTACTTCGACCATGGTTTTCAAGGACCAGGTGGTTGGTATATCGAAAAGTCTTTGACTACGATTGGTAAGAAAGACCCTGTAAGTGACTACAACACCTCGTTGTGGAACACTGGAATTGAAGCAAACAGAGAACAGGCTAGAAAACAGAAGCGTAGACTTCATTATGTTTCTAACATCTATGTTGTTTCAGACCCTAAAAATCCCGATAATGAAGGTAAGGTCTTCATGTATCGTTATGGTAAAAAAATCTTTGAAATGCTAAAAGAGGCAATCTCTCCTGCATTTGAAGATGAGAGTGCTATCAATCCATTTGATTTGAGAGGCGAAGGTGCAAACTTCAAAATCAAAATCAGAAAAGTTGATGGTTATTGGAACTATGACAAATCAGAATTTGATGCACAAGCACCACTTTTTGATGATGAAAATCAGTTGAACGATATAAATAATTCAACTCATTCATTGACGGATATTATATCACCTGAACAGTTCAAAGGCTATGATGAACTAAAAGAGAAACTCGATAGAGTTCTTGGTCTTTCAGGTGGCGTAGCAAACTCTACTGCTGAATCAGTCGCAGAAGACATGGAAGAAGTGCCATGGTCTGGTGTAAATACTGAGACAGTAGCAGAAGAACCTGTAATCGCATCAGCCGAATCTTCTACAGTAGGTGATTCAGAAGAAGACGAAGCGATGGATTACTTTAAGAAACTTGCCGCTGAGTAAGTTTCTACATTAGGGTGTAGTTGTGTTTATTAATGTGTCCTTGAAAGCAACTACAGACTTCGGCCGTGGATATGGGGGTATCGAAGTAGGGGAAAGGTTATCAGCAAAAGCAAGCGGGATAATCGGTGAAGAGCGGGTTGCTGTAAGCGTAGGGGCGACTTCACATCTTTAAGAATATATTATGCCAAGTGTGAAACCAAGAATACATCCAAAGTCAAAGAATGTCGAACCATTCGATAGAATGTTGCGTAGATTTAAAAAGGCCTGTGATAGAAAAGGTATTGTTCAAGAATGTAGAGATAGACAATACTATACTAAACCTAATGACCTTAAAAATCAAAAGAATCAGGCAATCAAGAGAAGAAAAAAACTTGATGCCAAACGAGCATCGATGAAAGGTTTTAGACATGGCAGGTAAAGGAAGTAAAAGACGACCACAAGTTGTATCAGACGATAAGTTTCAAGAAGCATGGGATAATATCTTTCCTCGTAAGATAACACCACCTCACGCATCTACTCAGGTGCATAAAGACAAAACGAAAGTAATACCTCGGAAATCAAAGTATAAGAATTAGCCGTAGGCTTTATCGATAGATAATTCTATAAAGCGATTGTCCATGTTGCCGCCAACATAATAATTATCTTCAAATATATTTTGATTATTTAGATTCTGCATATTCATACTAGAAGTTAGTTTATCTCCAGGTTCAAAATCTTCTGGTATTGATTGTTTCAATAAATTTTCATAGTTATTTCTCAACAAATTTTTATCAATAGTTGCTGGGTCAATACCGTGTTCTATTAATAACTCATCTAAAGCTTCATCAGTGAAATATCTATCAGCAAAAGTTCGAACCAATTCATTTACACCAGCATCATCTAACGCATTAGCAACACCAATACCTGTTAAAGCTGAAAGAAGAAATATTAATGCGGCCCCCCTTGCACCTGGAGCAGGTGTCACAGCGGCAATTCCAGCTGCTGTTAAGGCACTTGTTGTACCTGCAGCTACAAGTGATGTTCCATAGTCAGAAACAGCTCCATAAAAATCACCACTTTTTTCAGCCTGATTCATTAAATCAAATAAAAGCATATCTTCTGGTGTGACTGGAACTGGTTCACCGCCTGGTCCTGGTTTGAATAACATACCTTGTTCATAAGCTTCAAAAATACCTGCTCTGGTGGAAAGTCTTCCTGCATTTGCTTTTCCATAATCAGCCGCAATCATTAATGGTGCTATGGCGTATCTAGCAGGTCCTGTATACTTAGAATACTTATCAAGCGCTACTAAAGCTCTCTGATTTACATTTGGTTTAAAATTTTTGTTAAGTGTTGTTTTAGTGTCTAGTCTGTTTTTAAGTGCTGGTTTGGCAAGTTTGTCATAAATTCCTAATGACCTAGCAAGTGCTATACCTTCCGAATAGTCCATTAGAAAAGCTTTATTTTCTTCGGTTATCAATTGACCTTCTAGTTCATGTCCAGGTGGAAATCTTGGCATGCCTAAATTAAGACCTTTATCTATCATGTTTACTAGTTTATTAGGTAAGTCAGTAAACATTGAAGCTATTACAAGTGCTATTGCAGCTACAGGCAAAAGAAATTTTGCTATTGACATTAGACTTAATTGTTTAAAAAACTTTGTAAATCCTACTTTTCCTTGTTTAAAGAAACCTTTTAAACCTTTACTTCTTTTTTTATTGTAGTCTCTTTCAAAAGATTCTCGTTTCTGCATCATTATCATTTCAGCAGATTCTTTTCTTTCTTGTGCATCTATTAAAGCTTGAGACCTTTCATCTTTTTCTTTCTCATCAGATGCATCATATTCACTTTTGGGAATGGGTTGTCCGTCTGAACCTAGTATAGCAGGTTCATCTTCGCCATCAGCAACAGCACCTTGAAATCCTTCCATTGTGACAGGTAAAGGTAATGGGTCGAGATGTTTTGTTGGTTGACCTTCTAACTGTTGTTGTCTAATTAAATCTTCTTCTGCTTTTCTAAACTCTTCTTCAGCTTCTGCGAGGTCTTGTTCTGCTTGTTGTTTTTCTGATAAACCAAAAAAGAATAATTTTGTTTTTTGAAAGACGCCGAGAGCCATTCTTCCGAAACCCATGAAAACATCAAAAACTGCTCTGAATTTATGAAAGACTGTTGTCAATTCATTCATTATAGGGCCCAAGACACCTATTCCGTTTTTCAATTCAGTTATGCCTTTGCCTAGTTGTTCACGACCAGTTTTAGTAGAGTGAAGTAAAGCAGCACCTGTTTTATCAACAATATTTCCTAACCCATTAGTTATCGATTCACCTATTTGCCCAAGTTTACCCTTTACTTCTTCGAACAACTTCTCATCTTCTTTTGCCTGAGCTTCTTGTTCTGCAAGTTCTTCTTGAACCTTTAAAGATAAAGTTTGTTCTTTAGCAAAGTCTGCTACTTCATCAATAGTTTTACTTTTGTCTTTACCACCTGTGGTCTCAATAAGTTGTTTGGTGTGTTCTTCATCTTGGTGGGTCTGTTCTTCTTGACCATAAAAAAGAATTTTATCTGAGTTCTTTTTCATTTTGTTTTGCTTTTCTAAAGCTGATAAGACTTGACCCAACAGTCTTTCTGTTGAGTTCTCATTTGTTGGATTTGGTAATGCCTTTGATGCCATTTAATTATTTATCCTATTTCTTGTCGCCAAACGCTCTTCCTGCTTCTGATATTCCAAATGCACCAAGTGTCACTACAACAAATGATGTATAGATTGTTTCAGAAACTTTTAGGTCTATGTCCCATACTAATGCTGTGACTAGGTCTGTAATACCAAAACACATCATTAGAAAGAACGATATAAAACCTATGATAGCCTTTTCGTTCAAGTCATTTGAATCTAGAAATAAATCAATAAACTTTCTCTTAGGAGGTTCAACTCCTTCTTTAAGTTTTCTTGCATCGTCTTTGAGTTGTTTAATCTGGTCTTCTTGTTCATCTAATTGGTCCAAGAGGGCCATATACTTATCTAAATCAATTTCGACTTCATTTCTGTCTCTATCTTTTCTAGCCATAATTATCTCCTATTTGCTTGAGCTTTTCTTCTCTCCTTTTCTTCTTCAAGATGTTGTATTAACATCTTTTGATATATCTCCCTTTCCCATGGAATCATGTTTTCTAATTCACTTAAAGAATAATTGTGATGTTGCATCATTTGAAAGTTAGATTGGTAATATCCAACTAGACTCTCATACGAAAGGGTTACTAAAAAAAATTTTGTAAACCTTTTAATACCACATCATTCTTATTTCCACATTTCTCACAAGTCCATTTTTCTCTGTGTTGTAATGCAGGAAGTGATGTGAAGAAATTACCGATTTTATCAAACTGTTCAAGTGAAAGACTTTCGATAAATTCATCTATTTCTGAATCTCTGTGGTCATTCATTTCATATATCTCTTCTTCATCATAAAGTCTAACCATACATGTTCTTATCAATGGCTTTATTAATTCAGTTTCGTCAAGTCCCGCCCATTTCATAGCGTCTTTTGCTACTGGTGGTCTCATCTCAACAATCAAATTATCACTAATTTGAATTTGTTCTTCTATATCAACATCATCTACATCTAATGAAAGTAAATCAAGTTTGGACTTATACACATGACCACAACCTTCTTTTCGACAAATATAAGGCACATCTATTGATTCACCAACAGACCTTGCACGAATGTTAATGAACAAATATTCTAAATCAGCCATTGGCAATTGAGTCGCATCTACTTCACCATTTGTCACTGATTTAATCATCTCAGCAATAGCACCAAAGATTTCTTCTTCGCCTTGACTCTCTTTGATAATTAATAAATGATTTTGTTCTTTTACAAGAAAGGGTCTAAATTTAACTTTTAAACCTGTTAAGGGTAACTCACAATTGTAAGTTGGCGCCTTTTGGATTGGTAATCCCATAATATATTTCTCCTAGTTTATACTATATTTATGTGCCTGAATCAGATGGATTTCCAGGCAAATTAGGTATATTTGTTTTGTTTTTTCCGCTAAAGAATCCGCTAAATCTATTAAGTTGGTCACGGAATTTTTGAACAGTATCATTTGCTTTATTACCACCTGGTTGTAAATTTTTTATATCAAGTAGTAAATCTAAAGCTCTTCTTCCTCTATTTATTCCTCTTACAGTATTTGGATTTTTGTATTCAGTTTGAAAGTATCTAAATGCAAATGTGACTTCTACTTTCAATATCTCACCGTTCTCATAAGATAGTTCTTGAGCATTAATGTTTAGTGGATATACTTCTTGTAGTTTGAAAAGTGTAGAAGGCATTGCTGTTTGATTGTATTGTTCTATTTCCATTGTGCCAACATATTCGTTGTAATATGAAAACACTGGATGATTTGCTGTTCCACTATAGTCTCCATGTCCGGCACCAGCAAATATAGCACCTTGCCATGCATCTAGAATAAATCTGTCTACAAATGTAGAATCACAAAGAAATGTTAATGCCACTTCTCCGCCATTGTAATTAACATTGAATGGCATTTTTCTTGTTGGACCATATTCAGAAAAATCTGTTGTTTCTAATTGTCTTCCTGGTATAGTTGCACTAACACATCTAACACCATCCATTTTGATACCCAATACTGGACAGTATATACCCACCAAATATCTATTTGCTCTAGCGCCTTGGTCAAAGTTATATCTGAGTTTGTCGATGTTAAACTCATTTCTTTGTCCTCTTCTTACTTTTCTTTTATTTCGTCTATTTTCTCTATTGTATTTCCTTTGGTCCTTTCTTTTTTCTCTTCTATCTGGATGAAAAAAAGGCAGTTCTTCGGTTTTAGTTGTGCTCATGAGTTTACTCTCTTAATACTATCTGTATATACTTTTCTAATGTTTTGTTTTTCGAATCTTGCGACAGGCAACATTGCCATGATATCCCAATATTCTGGTATAACTTCTAACGCTCTTCCTTCTACATGTGTGGTTAGATATCGTTTATAACAAGGTTTAAAATATCTCAACTTACTTGCACCGTTAAGTAAATTGTAGGTCATTCTAATTCTTGTTTTCATGCTGTCATCATCTACATCATCATCTAATACAATGTAGTCATACAATGCACTCAATAACTTCACACGATATCTTGGTGGAAGATAATGTAAATTTAGTGCTGAGAATCCATCTGGATAAATCTCGTTTACTATTACTACAGGAAATCTATCATAGTAAGGCAACTTATCTTTAGTCTTAGGATTATAAAAGAAAGTATACATTCTTCCTTCTAAATATCTTTTCGCCTTATTTAAGTCAGATTGTTTATAGAATCTTTCTGGAGTTGTTTTTAAATTTCTTACTTGTAGTTGAAAAAACTCTAAAGCTTCTTGTGACCTCTCTCTAGTTTGAGATGGTGTTTCTGACCTTAATCGTTCTAATAGGCTTTCCATGCCTATTATTTATGTCATTTGCTATAGATTACAAAGTTTTCTTTTTCGATTCTTGTGACTGAATCAGGATAAAGTTGGAGAAGCTGAATCAAATCCCCTTCGGTAAAAACATAATCATTTTTACACTCAATTATTACACCAGGTGTATTCTCATGCACATCAACACGGCGAACCCAAGGTCGCACTTCTGGTTCGCAGCTTCCTACTAAAACGGGACGCAGAAAGTCAAACATGTCACGAATCTTCTGAACAGAACCTACGATGTCTTTTCTTTCTTCTTGCATATGCATTTCAATAAGTTTACCATCAACATTAGCGGCAAAGATTTGTTTATCTTCTATATCAAACACTTTTCTCCATTGTTCATATGTTAAAGGTTTCTTATCAGTAAAGGTGTTATTAGTATCCCACATAATGATTTTTTCGTTTCGTGCTTTCAAAAACCAAAGTGCATGGACACGAGACATGCCTGGATGCACGAACATATGTTGTCCTTCGATGATACCTTGAATCGTAGAATGTAGACCTACTGTTCTGTATTGGTCAACTAGATACATTATCTTACAACAGTGATATGTGTTGTTATGTCTCTCAGTTGCAGTCATATCTGTATGATTGTCCATGTTCATCTCATCATCATTTATACCTACAATGAGTGATTGCACCCAATCTAAAAGGCGTTTATCATTATATCTTGTATTGTTTTCACCTATTAGATTCTTCTCTTCACATTCACCTAGTGTGAGAAGATACGGTGGGTGTTTCTTTGCAATATGATTGAAGTGTTCTATCAATTCAGTTTCTTCTTCTGGTTTTTCTGATATATGAAAGTGTTTGAATACATCATACTTACTATCGTCTTTAGTGAACATTGTTTAAAAACTCCTCTACTTTTTTTAAATCTTCGATTGTATCTACGGAAAGACCTTCGTCTTCTACTTCGACCATATTGACTGCATAACCATTTTCAATGTATCTCAACATCTCTACTGATTCTGCCTTTTCATTATCTCCTACTAATAGACTAGGAAATATCTTTAACATATGCCTGTCAAAACAATACAAACCTAGTTGTTGTTTGAAAGGTGTTGACTCTTTTTGCTGATATGGTATTGGTAATCGTGAATAGTATATTGCATTACTATTCATATCAGTGATAGTCTTGACTACATTCTTGTCTTGTAGTTTATCATCGTTGTTTACATAGACATATGCATTTGATACACCATTACGATGTTCACTTATAAGTCTATCTACTGCATCTGGATTGAGAAGTGGTTCATCACCTTGAATGTTTACAAAGATATTACCATCTAGCAGCTCGAGTGCTTTCGCACATCGGTCTGTTCCACTTCGCACATCATCTTCTACTACAATACATCTCATCTCATTCTTTGAACAGTAATCAACTATTCTATCATCGTCTGTAAGAACAACAACTGTATCTAATTGCTTGACTTGACACGCTAAGTCATATACTCTTCGTATCATAGGAATGCCATTGATGAGTGCTAAGGGTTTGCCTTCGAATCTTGACGAAGACCATCTTGCAGGTATAAGACCTACGGTAAGATTAGTTGTTCTATCTGGTCGACTGAGTGTTCGCATTTCACTTTTCCATATCCATAGTTTGCGTGTATAAAATCAATACCTGCTCTGTGAGCTGCCCAATTGTCTACTTGCATATCTCCAACATAGACTGCATCTCGTGGGTCAATATTCATCATTGCAAGACAAAACATTATCTGGTCAGGTGCAGGTTTACCTCTAAGACCAGTCTTTGGACTTACAACATAATCAAACTCAATATCTAATTTATCTAATATGAGTCTAGTTCTTTCAGCAGTCTTAGATGTGACCACTCCTAGTTTTGCATGTTTCTTTAATTCTCTAAGTGTATCTTCAACACCAGGATAAAATTCAAGACAATACTCCATAAGTTCGATAGATGCTTTATCATATGTGTGTTTGATTGCATCATGATTGTCTTCAATGCCGATTACTTTCAGTATATCTCTAAACGGCATGCCAATGTGTTTGAAATATTCTTCGAATGGTTGAGTTAGTTTGTGTTCTAACTCACATATGTTCCATGATTGTTCCATCATGTGTTTCGAGTCGATTAGAACTCCGTCTAAATCGAAAATGTATGCTTTCTTCACTTTTTAGGTACTAAATGTTCCTCTGTTAGAATTCTAAAACCTAGTTTTCTGTCTTTGCAGAACTCTTCAGCGGCTTTAAACTTCGCTTGGTTAATTATATAGGTGTTCACTTCACCGAGATATCTCTTAGTCTTTCTCTTGGGTTCTTTCGGTGGCGAAAGATGTCTCTTTGGTTTGACTTCGATAATTTCACGAATGATTTTTCCACTACTATTCTTATATTTTATAAAAAAATCGGGGAAATATCTATGGACTTTTTTATCTAAAGGCGATTTATAGGGTATTATTATTTCTTCACTGCCCCATTCGAGAATATTTGGGTTATTATCGCAATAAACCATAAATCTTCTCTCCCAAAGCGACCTGTAAAACACATTTGTAGGGTCTCCTTTGTATTTTTTGTAATTCTTCGGTTTGAACCTTCCACTATATGACATAAATAACTGTATCAATCTTAATAATAGGACTATTTATGGCAATCGACAAACTCATATCCAAATTCGATAAAGTAAAAAAATCAATAAACAGTATAAAAGGAATTAGAAGTAAAATTCAGGCTTTTAATTATACAACAGCCATAGATGCTTTAGGTAAAGAGAAAAAATCTGAAGCCATGAAACTACTTCAAGATAGAAAAGATAGATTAGTAAAGGGTGGCGCAGAAAATATGAATCAGGCGAGAGTATACTCTGGCAGAAGACCACCAGAAGAAGAAAATCAAATCATTTACCCAGAGTATGATGAGTTGCACAATTGGATTGTATTCACCTCTTTGCCTAGAAGAGACAGAATTGGTGAAAGAGACCACCCTGTATTCAAAGAAAGAGAAGTTGCTTTGTATATTCCAGACACACTCATATCTCAAGCTCAAACAACTTATACAGCAGACACTATAGGTGCTGTTCAAAGAGCTCTAGCGAATCTCGCAGAAAGGGCAAAACAAGGAGATTTGTTTGGAGCTGCAACCGAAGAGGGTGGTAAAATTATAACAAAATTTATCGGTGAATCTTTTAACAAGGCAACAGGTGGATATTTTAATGCTGCTAGAGGAAGAGCTGGTAATCCGTTGCAAGAACAATTACTAACTGGTATTCCTTTTAGGTCATGGGACTTTACATTTGATTTCTTTCCTAAAACAAAAGCGGAAGCAGAAAAAGTAAATAAAATAATTTATTTCTTTAGGTCGTCAATGTTGCCAGATGCTTATACTGCTACATATAAAGACTTGACTGGTCAAGGTGGTGGAGCTAAAGATGATAAAGCTAAAGCAAATAACAATGCTAGTTATCTAAATTATCCTAACATCTTTAATATAAGATTCGAGGGTCCTATCGCCGGTAAGATAGACGGTTTCTTACCTGCTGTTTGTGCAAACGCACAAATAGATTATGCTGGAGGTCAGAAGTTTTCTACATTTTATGATGGACAACCAGCGCATATTCAATTGACACTAAACTTTCTAGAGATACAAACTATGACTCTTGGTAACTATGAAAATACAGTAAGTAATTATGGTGACCCAGACATGTTTGCTATAAATGATACTATTGTTAATCAACAATATAAGTTGAAAGGCAACCAGGTTGCGACTGGAAAATTAAATGCAAATGGTCAGATGATTGTTGAAGAAGACGAAACTCTTGGAACAGCAGGAAGTTCAGCTACTGGTTCTGGTGGTGGAGGCGCTTCTTCTTCAACCCCACCAGAGAATAAAGACAAAAACCAAGGTGTAATTGGAGGCAGAGTTCCTATAATCACTAATATGTATGGTGAAGTAGGTGGAGAAGAGATTGTTGCTTTTGCAAAAGATGGTTCGCCAATTGTAAAAAGTCAGATGAGTTCTATGAGTGATGAACGATATACCGACTATCAGAGAATGAAACACGCAGGCATATATTCATCTAACTTTAGAGACTATTACGATAGTCCAACTGGAGATTAAGGTATGGCAGTAGAATTTTTTAGAAACTTTCCAGAGATAACTTACAACTTATCAGATGGAAGAACTATTTTAATAAAAGATTTTTTCAGAAAATCTAAAGTAGAACAAGACGCTGTAAATAGTCTTATAGATTATTCTCTATATGAGTTATCAGATGGAGAAAGACCAGATGTTGTTGCAACAAAATTGTATGGCAACCCACATTTGCATTGGACATTATTTCTAGTTAATGACATAGAAAACTATTACGATTGGCATAAAGATACTGAGTCTTTTGAGAAGTATATAGATAAAAAGTATCCAGGTCAACTTGCAATTGCAAGTCAATCAACAGACATTGTTGCAAGAAAAACTACAATTTCAGATACTACAAATAAGTTTTTACTTGGTGAAAAGGTTACAAGTGCATCAGGTGAAGGAAGAGTTATTTTAGTTGAACCAGATAAAAATCGTATTGCAATTGAAGGAAAAGGATTTGTTGCAAACGAAACTATAACAGGCAAAGTTTCAACTAAATCATTTGTGCCAACATCAGTAATCAATCATAGAGATGGTGTTGCATACTATAAAAACGGAGATTTAAAAAAGAATACAGAAGCATCTGGATATACAGCAGTCACAATGTATGATGATGAATTTGAAAAAAATGAAAAGAAAAGAAATATAAAAGTCATTTCTTCAAGTATCATGCCTTCTTTACTGAGAAAGTTTGAAAAAATAATGAGTGTATAATTATGGGAAAAGGTGGAGATTTATTAGTAGAGAATTTACTTCTTATCAATCAACATGGAGATTATCAAGAACTAAGAGACTTTTGTTCAAACATAACCATATATGAACAAATTGGTGAACCATTCTTAACTGGTCATCTATCTATAGTTGATGGCCGAGACCATATAAAAAATTACAGAATTACAGGACAAGAATCTATTACTCTAAAGATTATTACTCCCAATGAAAACGGAGAGTTTGTTAAAGATTCTTATGGTAATATGAGTGGTAAGAGTATAGATAAAACTTTTAGAGTTTTTGCTATAACTGATGTTAATAGAAAGAATGATGCAACTCAGGTTACTGCTAGTTATGTTTTACATTTTATTGACCCAATGTGGTTCGAAGCTCAACGCATAAGAGTAAATCAAGTCTTTCATGGTTCTTATTCTGGTATCTTATATAAACTATTATTAGAACATGCAGGTTTTAAAGATGTTCCTACAACGGGTCCTTTAGCTAGTCCAGGAGAGATAGAAGCTTGGGAAGAGTCTTCTCCAGATAACAATCAGTTTATTTCTCCTAATTGGAATATTAATAAACTTATAAAGTTTTGTGTAGAAAATGCAGACGCAGTAGGAAATACTACATGGAAAAATAGTATGTTTTATTATCAATGTTTAGCAGGAAAATCTAGATTCGAAAGTTTTCAAACTATGGTATCTAGACAATTGCCAAGGTCATTTGTATATCAAGGAATTGCAGATGTTGACTACTCGGACATAGATGACATAAATCGTCCAAGTGTAGATGATATAGAACCAGATGGCACATCATCATATCCTTTAGCACAAAACATTCCTATTTTACACATTTCTGCAACACAAAGAGCAAACACAATGAATGGGGTAACTGGTGGTTCATATGCATCTACTATGAAGACATATGACCCTGTTAGAAAAGTTCATGAAGAAACAGTATATTCAATAAACGATGTTTTTGACAGAGATACAACTGGTCTAGGTACAGGCCATACATCTAAAACACCAACAATTGTTCCTGATGAACCATTGATAATACATAGACTAGAAAATCCTTTAGTTGTAGGAACAGCAGAAGATGAACAACCAGAGATAACTCAATTTATAAATCATCTCCCTGCTGGAAATTCTTATGATGATTTTGTTATACATAAAGTAAATATGACAAATTCTTTTTCAGATGAAGATAAACTTATAGATGCATCAAACAACAAAAAAATTCAACAACAAGTAGGACAAGAATATAGAGACACAAGCACAATGGAGAGAAGAGCTTTACTCAATATTCTAAAACAAAATGTCACAGAATTTTCTATACCATTTAGAACAGATTTAACTGTGGGTTCTATGGGCAGATTCTTTATGCCTACACCTGAACCAGGAGATAACAATCCAGATAAACTGCAAGATGAATACTATCTTGTATCAAAAATGGTTTATGTAATAAATCCAAGTGCAAATTCAGGTATCATAAAAATACATGGTGTAAAAGATAGTTATGGAATAGATATACGAGATTTTCAACCTCTTGCAGTTGAACCTAAAGAAGATGTAGATGGAGGTAGCGAATGACATATTGTTATGGCGTAGTCGAGGATAGAGCAGACCCATTAAAGATTGGTCGTGTGAGAGTTCGTGTTCGTGGTTATCATACTGATGACAAAACAAAGATAGCAACTCCTGATTTACCTTGGTCACATGTTATTATGCCTGTGACATCTGGTGCTCTTGGGTTTGCTGAAAATCATGCATTAACAGAAGGCACGGAAGTTTTCGGAATGTTTAGAGATGAAGACATGCAAGATTTTGTTGTCATGGGTATACAACATGGTATCACGCAAGATGGATATAAAGAAGGCATAGACGATAAACTATTACAAAGAAGAGTAGATTTTGGTTTCAATGACCCTAGAAGAGAAAAGGTAAGTCATTACGATAAAACATCAGATGGTCTAAACCCTCCTCAATCTCCTCAAAGAGGAAATACAATAGCTTCATCTCTTGAAACATCACCACATTTACCTAAATATCTTTTCATCACTGGTGATTGGGGTCATCTAGCATACGACAAACAAGAATTTAAAGATTCAGAAAAACTAAAGACAAATGATGATGGTTCAATCAAACCTTACTATCCTTTAGATATCCCTCAAGCAGAAAATATAAACGCATCAGATGTAAACAGATTCAGTGCATCAGATTCTTTTACAGACCCTAAAGATTTTGGTAAGAACTACAGAGGCGCACCTTTGTATCGAGATTTTTCAAATGCAAGGCATAGTGGTTTAGATGTTTTTTTCAAAGCAAGTGGTGAAGGAACAACCTCTAATTCAAAAGAATACGGAGTAGAACCAGGAATATTTTCAATTGCAAATCCTCAGTATCCATACAATCACGCAACATACACTGAGTCTGGTCATCTATTTGAATTAGATGATACAAGAAAGTTTGAAAGGGTATCTTTACAACATAGAGCAGGAACATATTTCGAATGGCAACCCAATGGCGATGCACACAATAGAGTTGTAGGAAACAACTACACACTTATCTTTGGTGATGACTTTGTTCATATTCAAGGTGAGTGCAACATATATGTTGCAGGTGATGCTGACATAGCTGCTGATGGTAACATTCATGTTGAAGCAAATAAAAAATTAAGAATAGATGGTTATGATGACATATCAATACACGGCAGAAAAGATATAGACATAAAAGCCGATAAAATAATGAAACTAACTGCTAAGAAAATAATTGAAAACGGATGATAAGTCAAGAGATACCGTGTCCTGCAACACTAATACCAACTAAAGCAGAAATTACAAATGCATTTTCTAAGATTGCACAAATGCCATCTAGATTAGAACTTGAAGGTCTATCAGATGAAGCAGATAAAATTAGAGATGTATTAGATGACCTTAAAAAACCTTTTAGTGCATATTATCCAGATTTCAAAGGTATAGAAAAACCTGAAATAGAATGGGAGTTTACAGTCACAAGATTTTTGCAAGACTTTAATGTGTATGTTCCAGTGACAATGATGGACATCATAGGTAAAGTTGTGCCTGTAGAGTTTAATGTAAATGTGGCAGGTCTAGATATAGATTTAAAATCTATGTTAACCGGAGATGGTAAAACTGCTTTGAGAGATACGATTAGAGAAGAGATAGATTCAGTCAAAAACTTTTTACCACAAGAATTAAAAAACTTTCAAGGTTTTAACGGACTTGAAGTACCAGAACTACAAGTAGAAGTGTCAACACAATTCATTCATACTAAATTACAGAATCTTGCCACTGGTAATGTTTTTGGTGGCATAAATGATGTTCTTGATAAATTTGAATTGACTAAAATAAAGATGCCGACTGTAGGAGATTTTGACATCGCATCAGCATTAGGTGGTGAGATAGATGAAACAATAGTATCATTAGAAAGAACTCAACAAAGAATAGGGCAAACATTAGCAGACTTCAAAGAGTTAAATGCAACAACAGCTTTAAAGAAAGTCATAGAGAAATTACCATTGAGTGATATAAGTTTATCAGCATTAACAGGACCACTATCATTAGATTGTTGTGGTTTCTTTAAGATAATAGGCGTACCAACATCAGTTAATTTGCCAGATACATCAATTAATGTATTAGAGGTTGTATAAATAGTTAGATGGCAGGCACAAGAGATTACAATAACGCAAACGCAAAGACTAACGCTGTAGAGAGTTCTGCTGGGTATAGTGATTTTGATATAAATTTTGTTGCTCATCCAATATCTGGAGATATAGCCATAAAAAGAGATTCAGATGCGATAAAAAGGTCAGTTAGAAATATTATATTAACTAATCATTATGAAAGACCTTTTAAACCAAACTTTGGTGCTAATATCAGAAGATTGCTATTTGAAAATATTGGAGTTGGTATCACTAATAAGACAGCAAAAAAAATCGCTAAAGCTCTTATGATTTTAGAACCAAGAATATCAAATGTTAGATTTGATATACAAAATGTTGGTAACGAAATGAAGGTGACGATTTATTACAGAATAGTTAATACAGAAAGACAACAAGACATAGAATTCACTATAAGTAGGGTACGATAATGGCAGTAAAAAGTTCAAACATAAATGCAACAGATTTAGATTTTAATGATATTTCAGATAATATTAAAACATATTTACAGGGGCAAGAAAGATTTAGAGACTATAATTTCGAAGGCGCTAACATAAATGTTTTAATTGACATGCTAGCATATGCTACACATGTTGCTGGTGTAAATACAAACATCGCCGCTTCAGAATTGTTCTTAGACTCAGCACAGTTAAGAAAAAATGTCGTATCAAGAGCAAAAGATTTAGGATTTACACCTGCATCTGAAAAAGCATCATCAGCTCAATTAGAAGTTAAGTTATCTAATATTAGAAATGCAGACCAATCAATACCTACTGCAAATGATATGACAATGCCAAGAGGTCATAATTTTCAAACTGTATATGACGGAGTTGCATACAACTTTGTAAATACAACATCAGTTGTTCCTACTAGAGATGGTGTAAACTTTTCTTATCCATCAGTAGATATTGTTCAAGGGCAATACATAACAGATACATATATTTTTGATAGTCAAATTAAAAATTCTAAATTTGTATTATCAAATTCAAGAGTTGACAAATCTAAACTAGAAGTATCAGTCAACTCAAATGGTGTTGTATCTAAGTATACATTATCTACAGAAGTATCAACAATTACAAGTTCATCTCGTGTATTCTATGCACAAGAAAATGAAGAAGGATTTATTGAAATCTATTTTGGTGACGATGTATTAGGTAAAGGTCTAATTGATGGAGATGCCATTAGTGCGACATACATAACAGTCGATACTGTTCATGCTGATGGTGCAAGACAATTTGTTATGCTTGATGCAATTAACAGTTTTGCAAATCCAACAATTACAACATTATCTGAAGCTTCAGGTGGTGCAGAGAAAGAAGATATAGAATCAATCAAGTTTAAGGCAACAAAATTCTATACATCACAAAACAGATTAGTCACATTAAATGACTATAAGGCAAAAGTAAGTGAATACTATCCTAACGCAGATGCAGTTGCAGTATGGGGCGGTGAAGACAACGACCCACCTGAGTATGGTAAAGTATTCATATCACTCAAACCACAAAATTCAGATTATCTATCAGTAGCTGAAAAAGCAGATGTTCAAACTAAATTGAATCAACTTAATATGTTGACTGTTAGACCAGTTATTGTAGATGCAGAGATAGTAAAGATTTTACTTACAACAGTATTCAAATACAATCAAAATGATACTACATTGTCAAAAGGAGAATTAGAAACAATCGTGAGAAATGCAATCGTAAATTTTGACAATACAAATTTAAACAACTTCGATAGTATATTCAGACATTCAAATCTTGTAAAAGATATTGATAATGCTAACACTGCTATACTATCTAATATAACAAATGTTAGACTAGAGAAAAAGAAACTAATAGAAATAGGAAAATCAGAAGGATTAGTAATCGAGTTTGGTAATGGTTTCTTTCACCCACATGATGGACACAATAAGGCGTCAGGTGGTATTCTAACAACAACAGGTTTCAAAGTTGACGGAGATTCAGTCAATACATACTTCTTTGATGATGATGGTTCTGGTGTAATCAGAAGATATTCAATGCAAAGTGGTGTGAGAGTCTTCGCTGACTTGGCTGCTGGTACCATAGATTATACCAGCGGAAAGATTTCGATTGATGCCATCAAGTTTACCTCAACAGTAAACAGTGACACATCGATAGACTTTACAGTATTACCTAGTTCAGATGATGTTGTTGCAATCAGAGGTTCTTTGATTGACATCAGTGTTGATGACATTAAGGTAAGTGGTGAAGTCGACACCATTAGTAGTGGTGAGAGCAGTGCTGGTGTAGGTTATAACTCAACCTCATCCAGTAGTTATTAATAATATGAAATAAGTGGTCACGGTTTATGCCGTGAGTAGTTTCCCATTCAATTGGATTATAGGAGGAAAAGAGAATGGCAGATAAGAAAATAACAGCATTAACAGAGATTGCAGCTGGTGATGTGAACGCAGTAGATTTACTACACATCGTTGACAACCCAAGTGGAACTCCTGTTAATAAAAAAATGAGTCTTGCTAGATTGTTTAACAATCTTCCGACTTATTTAGCATTTGATGATGTTGAAACATTAACAGATGCAGGCGCTATCAGTGCAACAAAGGCTGTGACTTTGATAGACATGACAGGTGAAAGTGGAGATGTGCAATTCACACTCGCTGCTGGAACATCAGTTGGTCAAATCAAAATCATAGTAAGAAAAGATGACGGTGTATCACACAATGGTGATATTACTGTATCTAACTGGACAGACGGTTCAGTTGCCGCTCCACAGATTCTTTTAGAAACTGGTGGTGCAGTAATCTGTATCGCACTCGGCACAGAGGGTTCATTAGTTTGGCACCCAATCAGTGTTGTAGGAACAGGTTCATCAGTAGCAGGTATATAATTAAATGGCATTTGAGAATCATATTGTAGATAGATTATCTACTCGACTATCGAGTCTTCTTCCTGACCATATTAGGCAAGATGCACCGATATTCGAAATGTTTCTCGAAGCCTATTTCGAATACCTCGAATCTGAAATTATTGTCTTATCATCGAAAGGTGAATTAACAGGCATACGATTAGAAGACGGTACCTCTGAGACAGCAGCTGCAGTGTTGCTCGAGGCGGGTACCGTTTCTTCTTCTCCAGATGCAGACATATCTAAACTCATACAAGAGGGTGAAGTAGAACCACTTCAAGTTGGTGAATACATCTATGGGTCTAAATCTGGTTCAGTCGCAAAGATAAAAGTTATAAATGGTTTAACTCTAATAGTAGACACAATCTCAGGAACAGGTTTCTCAGAGACAGAAACAATTACAGGACGAGATGGTAATCAAACAGGTGTAATTAAGACATACAAAGAAAACGCCATTGTTGCAAACAACAGACTATTAGATTACTCAGATATAGACCAAACACTAGAGACATTCTTACAATATTTTCAAAAAGATTTTATACCATCTCTAGATTTAAAAGAAACACAAAACGCAAGATTAACATTAAAGAACATAGGTTCTTTATACAAACAAAAAGGTACCGCAGAGTCAGTCAAGTTTTTGATGAGATTGCTCTACGGCGAAGATGCAGAGATAAAATATCCGATAGACGAAACAGTCTTTGCATCTGATTCAGGATTCAATGAAGAAAGAAGACTGAGTATAACTATGGATTTAGGTGCAACACCTAAACAGAATGACAAGATAGTTCAATACAATGATACAGATACAACAATAATAGATGCAGAAGCAATTGTAGAAAACGCATACATTACAGATTTAGAAAACAGAGAATACAGTCTATCGATATCTCTAACTCATAGAGGTGAATTTGTAAAAAACAAAATTGCATATCTAATTGATAGAGATGGTGTCACAACATATCAAGGAACTATCAAAGGTATTGTATCGTCAATCGATACTACGCAAGGTTCAATCTATTTTAGAAATGAAGATAACAACGGAGATTTACTAACAGAAGATGGCGATGGTCTTCTTATGGAAACAACATCAGCAGGTTCTATGTATGAACTGCAAGATGTAGTTGACTTTAATGGTGGTAAATTAGATACAGACACACTAACTGCAAAATCAAATGTCACATCTGTATCAAGAGGACCTGTAGAAAAAATATACATCGAAACAGGTGGTCAAACATATTCACCAGGAGATATCGTAGTATTTGATAACGATGCATCTGGTGGTAATGGTGCAGAGGCAATCATTGGTGCAACTGGTGATGAGTTGATATTAGAAGATGCACTTGCATTTGAACAGTATGAGATTACTGCAACTGCAAACCAAACAGTCTTTGGTGGCATCAGTGGTGGTCAGGCTGTAAGAGATGACCATGGCAAACCAATCGCAATCAATAGATTTCATGGAACATTAGAAGTTCATATCGATGGTATAGTTCAGAATCAGAACACATATAATATTGCAAACGATGGCATTACATTTACAACTAACCCAAATTTATCTGGTGGTGAGAGAGTAGAAATATTTACAGATAAGAGTAGACTCTTATACGAAGATGGTAATGAAGTTCTACTAAATGGTTATCAGAACTCACCAAGTGGTTCAATCATATCAACAGACCAAAGACTTAGAAGAGTTCAGATAACAAATCCTGGTGCAGGTTATGAAAAACTTCCTGCTGTATTTCCAGGTGGGTTTTTATACTTTGATGACATCTCAGGATATCAAGTCAATGAAACAGTCACAGGTGGAACATCAAATGCTACTTCTGTAATTCTAAGATTAGAACCAGAGAACAATAGAATTGTGGTTAAAAGGTCAAGTTCAGATACAGGCATCTATCAGGCAGGAGAAACAATCACAGGTTCAAACTCTTCTACTGCAAAATCATTAGTTCAAGAAAAAGTATCACATGGTACAGGCGCAAAGATATACGCATGGTCTTCACAAATTGGTGCGATAGAAAAACTTACAATATCAGACCAAGGTAATAAATTTGATGCAGATGCAATCTTAGATGAAACAACATCATTCCATAACATGTTGATTCAAACACCATCATCAACATTAAACAAAGGTGTGCAAATAACAGGTTCAGTATCAAACGCAACTGCTAATGTTCAGTCATATGATAACACTAGAAACATATTGAAGTATAAGAATCTAAGTGGTATGTTCATAGATGATGAGAAAGTCACATTTGAAAGTTCAGATAGTTTCATCGTTCTAAAGAATGACCCCTACACATCAAGAGGTAAAGTTTCAGGTGAAGGATTAATGAATGGTGCATTTTTAAGTGATAAAGGTTTTGCATCATCTAAGACTTCAAACATTCAAGATAGTAAACTATATCAATCACATTCATACATCATCAAAGTTGGTGAGAGTATTAATAACTATCGTTCAATAGTAAAAGACTTAGTTCACCCATCAGGTCACATATTCTTTGGTGAGGTTGCAGTTAAGTCAGAGATATTAAGTTCTGGTTTCGATGGCAGATTCGAAGTGAATCCAGAAAACCAAATGGGTATCGTATCATCAACATTCGTTCCTACGATTATCATACCATCTTTCCCAACAGACAATGTATTAATGGAAGATTCACCAACAGATGGTTCAGGTGCACCAATCAGAGTATTAATGGAAGATGGTCATCTATTAGAGAACGAAGATTCTAGAGATAACATTGCACAAACATCAAAAGAAACTCTAGTAATGTTGTATACTACTCAGGCAGAAGTAGATGCACAAGAGATGATTACTCAGTTGAGAAATGCACAAGGTGTAAATGATACAGGCAGAGAAGATGGTGCAGGTCATGTCAACATACTCAACAGAAAAGAATTTATTACAGATGCATTAAACACAAAATTAGATACAGAGATTGGTGCATCAAACAGACCAACACATACAACTTTTGATACATTCATACAAAAATCTCCTAGAAGAGATGGCGCTGTGACTGTATTGAATTTAGAAACAGCAGACAACAATTACTATGTAAACAACTCAGATGTTCCTTTAACAAGTGAGTTTGGTAATGTCGCTGTAAGACCTGCCGATTCAGGTAAAGTATTTCAGTTCTGGCATCCGTCAGAAGAAGTATTAATACATGAAGACGGCACAAAGATTTTAAACGAAGAACCTTTGAACTTTGTAAGATTCGACCCATTTGATAGAGACTTACATGGTGAAAGAATTCTAATGGAAGATGAAACTGGTGTATTCTTACTAGAAGATGAAACAGTTCCAGAAACAAGAGAATTCTTCGTGACCGAAAGGTCAGTAGAACTAGACAATCCTTTCATTTATATGGAAGATAATTCTAGAATAATTACAGAAGACGGTGATGCTTTCGTAAAAGAAGACTCAGGAGAAAGTGTGCATACATTCGTGCCACTAGGCCCTACTTTAAGAAGTCTAAATAAGATTGCATTCCAAAATTGTTATAAGATTTCTTATTACATTTTAGATGAGACTTCTGATACAAACGATGAAGACAAAATTCTGTTAGAAGATGGCATTAGTGCTGTCTTATCAGAGACTTCTGTATCAGAAGGATTAAGTATTAACCAGATGAATGAACAACTCGGCACTTTCTATATCGATGATTTAGACGAAAAACAGAGACAAAGAACAAATATTGCATTTAGTTCCTATGTTAATTCATCAAATATTACAAATAGTGCCTTAGCGGCATTATAAATAATAGAACAATTACATAAATAACTTGGAGTTATAACGAAAATGGCAGCAATAATAACAGAAAAATTCAGAACGCACAATGCGAAGCAGTTCATTGAAGACTTTTCAGAAAGTGGACAATCGAACTACATTTTCATTGGTAGGTCACATGCATGGACAGATGACACAAGTCCTCCTGCTCCTGCAAATTCACAATCAGAAGAGATAGGCGCATACGAAGATATGATTGCTTTGAAGAAAGTTTCTTCAACAGACATCTCTCATGGTTTAGTAAGATACGATTGGACATCAGGAACAAAATATGACGAGTATAGAGATAACTACTCATCATCTAATACAACTAATGTCACAGGTGTATCAAACTTCTTCGATGGAAGAGGTTATGTAATAACAGACGAATTCAAAGTATACAAATGTTTGAAAACAGGAATGTCAGGTGGTTCAACAGTTGCATCAACAGTAAAACCAACATCAGTTGATACTGCAAACCCACAAGTGACAGGTGATGGATATATGTGGAAATTCATGTATTCAGTTGTCGCTTCAGATGTTATCAAATTTGTTACCAACGATTTCATACCAGTCAAATCAATAGGTGCTAAATCTGCTGTTGCAGGTTCAGGCACAAACGGTGGGTTTGGTTCTACTGCAACAGACGATGGTTCTGCTCAGTGGGATGTAGAGAACGCCGCTGTTGATGGTGCAATATATCACTATGTAGTCACTGCTGCCGGCTCAGGATATAGTAATGGTTCATCTGGTTCTTTCACACTCGATGTCGCAGTCGAAGGTGATGGTTCAGGTGCTGTCGCAACATTAACATTTGCTAGTGGTTCTCTAAGTTCAGTTGCATTTAAAGATACATCTTCTTATGGTTCAGGTTATAAGAGAGCATCTTTCCCAACATTGAATTCTGCAATATCAGGACTCTCTGCTGGTTCAGGCGCAACAATACACGCTGTTATATCTCCAATCAATGGTCATGGTGCCGACCCAATCGAAGAATTAGGTGGTAACTATGCAATCGTCAACTCTAGATTAGAGTTTGGTGAAGGTTCAGGTGATTTCCCAACAGATAACGATTTCAGACGAATTGGTCTTATTAAGAATCCAGTTCAATCTTCTGATGGAACAATTTCATCTGCTTCTTCAATGACTGCAACAAATCAATTAACAGTTGCAGACGCTTCAAGTATATCAGTAGATGACTTACTAACAGATGCCGCTTCAGAATCAGCAACTACTGCTAAAGTAAGAGTTGTTTCTAAGACTGGTAATGTGTTAAAAACTTTACCTGTAGTAAACGCAGGTGGTGAATATGTTGCATTTGCAAATAGTGATGAAGTATTCAGAAACGGTGCAGGCACAAAATCAACAGATGTGACTGGAAGTGGTGTTTCTACTTCTCATCCAGAGATGACAAGATTCACAGGTCAAATTCTCTATGTAGAAAATAGAGGTGCAGTATCAAGGGCTGCTGACCAAATAGAAGATATTAAACTTATTATTGAAATGTAATTATTGTCTCCGAAAGGAGACATAATTATTAAAACTTTTAAAGAAGAATAAACTATGTCAGAGAAAACAGACTTAAATATATCACCATACTACGATGACTACGATTCAAGTAAAAACTATCACAAAGTTTTATTTAGAGCAGGTAGACCTCTTCAAGCAAGAGAACTAACTCAGTCACAATCCATACTTCAAGACCAAGTCGCCAAGTTTGGTGACCATATGTTCAAAGAAGGTTCGATTGTAAATGGTGCAGAAACAGACATCGATATGGATGTCGAATATGTAAAAGTCGACTCAGTTAATCCAAACTCATCAGGCAACGCCGATGTTGCAACTTATCTATCGGGTTTCAAAGGTAAAATAATTCAAGGAGAGACATCTGGCGTAATCGCAGAGGTCATTACAACAGAGGCTCAGACAGGAACAGACCCAGACACACTTATCGTCAAATACTTTCAAAAAGGAACAGATAAGACATCAACAGCAGATGCATCAGAAAGATTTAACGCATCAGAAGAAATAAGAGAAGTCACATTAGATGCGAATGGTAATGCTACTACAGCAAACAACAATAACGAATTTAAAGTAAAATCATCAACAGATTCACCAGTAGGTCGTGCCTCAGTTGCAAATATCAAAGAGGGTGTTGTATTTTTACGAGGATACTTTGTTAAAGTATCTGAACAAATACTTACACTAGAAAAGTATAGTGGTAAACCATCTTACAGAATTGGTTTAGATATCAAAGAAGAACTGATTACAAGTTCTGCTGATACAAGTCTATTAGATAACGCACAAGGAACAACAAACGAAAACTCACCAGGTGCAGATAGACTTAAATTTACACTAACACTTGCTAAGTTTACACCTACTGAAACAACTGATACAAACTTCGTAGAGTTAGGAAGAGTTGTAAATGGTATCATAGAGTTAGAGATAAACAGACCAATTTACAATCACATAGAAAACACACTTGCACAAAGAACATTCGATGCAAATGGTGATTTTGTATTACAACAATTTTCAAGTTCATTTAGAGAACACTTAGTAGATGGTTTCAACAGAGGTTTCTATGAAGCATTCCAAGGTGGTGATGAGAGTAAAGTTGTTATGCAAATCTCTCCAGGTAAAGCATATGTCAAAGGTTATTCAATTGACAAAACAGGAACAACTAATCTAGAAATAAACAAGGCAAGAACAACAGAATCACTTACAAACGCAAACACACCTGCTAGATTAGGTAATAAACTAAGAGTTTTTAATGCACATAGTTTACCAGAGTTTGGTGATTCTACAACAGTAGAAGCATATAGTCCTATCAAACTATTTGATAAGGCAATCGCAACACCAGGAACACTCAATGCATATTCAGATGCAGACTATGTTGGTCATATAGGGTTTGCAAGAGTAAGAAATATAGATGAATACAATGGCACACATCTAAATCTATATCTATTTGATATTAAGATGTTCACAATGTTAAGTTGTTCTGTTTCATCTAACAACTTCAAGGCAGGTGATAAAGTCACAGGTTCAATCTCAGGCGCAACAGGTATAGTTGCATATGAAGATGCATCGAATAATCATGTCATGGTGCATGATGTTGTAGGAACATTTACAACTAACGATGCAATCTCACTTAAAGGTTCAGGAACATATTCTTCAAGTTCAACACTTTCTGCTGTAAGAAGTTTCAATGTTGAAGATGCAAGAAGTGTTGGTCAAGTAAGTTCACAAACATCAACAGAAGAAGACTTTACTGCCGATGTCGCACTTGATAATGATAAATTAATATCAGGTCTATCAACAATAACCAATCTTGGTGCAATCACTGGTTTAGGAACTGCTTTCTTAACAGAACTAAGAAAGGGTGACTTAATTATTGATGGTGCAGGTGCAGTTCAAGTTATTGATTCAGTCACAGATAATTCAAACGCACAAACAATTGCAACTTCTGGTGTGAATGGAAATTCAACAGTTAGAAATGTTGCATTATTAAGAAGAAGAGCAAAACTTTACAACCAAGACCAATCTGCTTCAATCTTTGCATGGCCTAGAGACTATGTTAAAACACATACACCAACAGAGATTACCGTAAGAAAACAAGCAGACTTTACTGTAAACTCTAGTGGACAGATTTCAATACCAAAAGAATCAGATGAATCTTTTGAACCAGTCAACAATGACAACTATCAATTCTCAGTTTTAAAACAGGCATCAGGCAGTCCAACAATTACTGATGGTGAACTGTTATTACCAACAGATACAGCACATTCTGATAACCCAAGTGGCAACTTATCAATATCAGGAACATCAAGTAAGACTGTAGTTGTTGGTGCATCTGCTGATAGTGGTGCAGTTATAAGAGCATCATGGACAGTTAGTGTTGCAAATCCAGTTGCAAAAACAAAAGCGTTAAGAGAGTTTCGTGCTGTAAGATACAGTAAGAGTGATTCACACTCAGATAACCCATTCTATGGAACTGCATATGACCATAAAGAATTATCACTTGGTGTTGCAGATGTATTTAAAGTAAGAGGTATATTCGAGGCAGTTCCAGGAACAGACACAAGTGGTGTTGCAACTCCACCTAATGCAGTTATAAATGTATCATCAGGAACATTTGCAACAGGTAATATCATTAAAGGACAAACATCAGGTGTTCGTGCAAAACTTATAGACTTCAATGGTGATGACCAAACATCTTACTTCTACTATTTACAGAAGAATGTGGCATTTACCGCAGGTGAAACAATCGTAGATGAAACATCAAACGCAATTGCAACACTTACAAGTATAGGAACATCATCACCAGATATTACAGATAGATATTCTTTAGACAATGGTCAAAGAGATGGTTACTATGACCACGCAAAACTAATTTTAAAAACAGGGCAAACTACACCTAATAATGAAATCATGGTTCTCTTCGATTACTTCGAAGGAGGTTCAGGTGATTTCTACGATGTCTCATCATATTCAGATATTGAATATAAAGATATACCAAACTTTTCTCCAAACAAAGTTGACATTGGTGGATTTGAACCAGACGGACAATTTGAATTATCAGATGCAGTAGACTTTAGACCAAGTGTTGGTCAATTATTTGGTAATTCTGCTTTTGGTGGTGTAAGTTATACATTTAATATTGCATCGATTCTGAATCTATCAGACTTTGGTACCGCAGGTAATGGTGCAGGTGCATTGATATCTCCATTTGCTTACGAGGCAAGAAACTTCGAGGGCGCAAGGGCAGATATATCAGGTAATTCAAGTGCTGATATTACATCTACAAGAGCATCATACTCTAGATGTCCTTTACCAACTGCAATGATAAAAGGTAATATTAGTTTCTATGTTCCAAGAATCGACAAAGTATTCTTACATCAGAGTGGTAAGTTTCAAGTTGCACAAGGTAATCCTGCATTAACACCTCAAAGACCTAACCCGATTGATGATGCATTAGAAATGTTTGAACTATTTGTTCCTGCATTTACACAAAATACAAAAGATATATCTGTTAAGTCTAAAGACTACAGAAGATTTACCATGTCAGACATTGGTAAAATCAATCAGAGAGTGACAAACTTAGAAAGAGTCACAGCATTATCTTTATTAGAAAAAGATACACAAACAAAACAAATATTAGATGCAGATGGTTTCGATAGATTCAAATCTGGTTTCTTAGTAGATAACTTTAGAGGTCACAAGATTGGTGATGTATCTCATCCAGATTACAAAGTTGCAATCGATACTAAAGTTGGTCATCTTAGACCACAATCATATTCACAGTTCTTTGATATTGAATTGGCTGCAGGACAATCAGCAGGATACAAACAAACTGGTGACTTGATTACATTACCATTCTCAGAAGTCACATATGTAAATCAAGATAAAGCATCAAGACATATCAATGTAAACCCATATCATGTTTTTGCATTTGTTGGTAATATAAAACTAGAACCAGAAACAGATATCTGGAATGATACAGAACAATTACCAGAAGTAAGAATTAACAGAGAAGGAAACTTTGATGCTGTTATCGCTGAGAATCAGAACTCACTTGGCACAGTTTGGAACGCATGGCAAACAACATGGGTTGGTGAACCATCAGTAGTAGAAACTGAAACACAAGCAACAACACCAGGTTCATGGTCTGGTGACCCTGCTCAAGGTGGTGAATGGACACAAGGCACAATCATAACAAAAGAGATTACTGAAACACCTGAGATACAAGCAAGAACAGGTGTAAGAACATCAGTAGTCGAAGACTTTGTAGAAACAAGAAACAATAGAGTTGTAAGTGTATCTGTAATACCTTTCATCAGAAGTAGAGAGATTAAGATAACAGGAACAAATTTAAAACCAAATACAGACCACTTTGTATACTTTGATGGTATCAGAGTAGACCAATATACAAGACCTGATAGTGCAACATACTCACAAGATAGTGGCACAACTAAATCATCAGGTATTAAAACAGATGGTAATGGTAAAGTAATTTGTCATTTTGAAATACCAAATGACAACAACCAAAGATTCCCAACAGGACAGAGAGAACTTAGAATCACATCTAGTGCAAATAATCTAAGTAATCCAGATTCAGGTGGTGCATCAATTTATCAAGCACAAGGTCTGTTAAACAGTTCACAAACAGAAGTAGTATCAACAAGAAATGGTCGAGTAGTCTTAGAAAGACTGAATGGCGAAAGAACAATTACAAGAAGAGGTGAGAGACTAAATGTGACAAGTGATGGTTCATTACCACCACCGCCACCACCTGCCCCGCCTCAACCAGTATTACCGCCACCGCCTCCGCCGTTGCCAGATTTACCAATATTGACACCACCGCCTATAGTTCCGCCGCCAACGCTACCACCGTTGCCGCCAGTTCCGCCGCCAATTGTTCCGCCAATACCTCTGGTGCCAATTCCTGTATTACCACCAGTCTTGCCACCAAGGCAAGAACCACCTCTAGACTTAGGTATTATTGATATACCAGATAGACCTAGAAGGTTCATGGATGAAAGACTCGATAGAGGTTGGGGTGACCCATTAGCAGAATCATTCTTGATTGAAGCAGATGGTGGTATGTTCTTAACATCTATAGACTTATTCTTTAAAACTAAGTCTGCTACATTACCTGTTTCTGTAGAAATCAGAAACATGGTAAATGGTTATCCAGGTCAAACAGTAATGCCATTCTCAGTAGTCACATTGAATCCATCTGATGTCAATTTATCATCTGATGGTTCAACTGCAACTACATTTACATTTGAATCACCAGTATACTTAGAAGATAAACATGAATACTGTTTCGTAGTATATTCAAACTCAAATGATTACGAGTGTTTCATTTCTAGAATGGGCGAAACAGATTTAATCACAGGTCAAACAATTTCAGGACAACCATATGCTGGTTCATTGTTCTTATCTCAGAACGCATCAACATGGACTGCTGAACAAACAGATGACTTGAAGTTCCATATGAAGGCTGCTAAGTTTACAACAAACGAAAGTGCAAACATTGTCTTCCAAAATCAACATTTACCACCTGCTGATTTACAACCAAACTCAGTAGAAGTTTACAGTAATCAACCATTTGTTAGAATCTACAACTACTCACATGGAATGTATGATACTAACAATGATGTTATCGTGTTTGGTGTAGAAGGTGATAAGAAGAATGGTGCATTAACAATATCAGGTGGAACATTATCAAATATGACTGATGGTTCTGCTAGAACAGTAGACACATCATCAATAACAGTCAATACAACTACAGGAACAGGTTCTGGATTAAAGATTGGTTCAATTACAATGAACGATGCAGAGGCATTTGTTTCTGCTACAATCGATGACCCAGGCGTAGGCTATGCAGTTGGTGATACAGTCACATTAACAAACTTTGAGAATAGTGGTGATGCGGTATTGACAATTGGTTCAGTTGGTGATACACTAGGTGGTATACCTATTGCATCTATCAATGCATCATTTACAACACTCACAAACTATGGTATAGACTCTTTCTGCGTGACTCCAGATTTATCAAGTTATCACTTGTCATATACAAACGCAGTTCAGTCTACAATAGGTGGTGGTTCTAACGCAAGAATCACTAGAAACTTATACTATGATGTATTACACACTCTAATACCATCTCTAACATACAAAGATTGCACATTGTTGTCAAGTGTAAGGAGAACAGGAACTAATTCGCCAGAATCGACTTCCTTAGACACCACATTCACTATGAGGTCAACTAATGACTTTATTACATTGAATGATAACAACTTCTTTGAAAGACCAAGTATTGTCGCATCAAGTATAAATGAACAATCACATGTGACAGGCGGACCTACAAGTAAATCATTTGAATGTAGATTACAGTTTAGTAGTTCAAATCAAAACTTATCACCAGTGATTGATATTGGCACAATCGGTGCATTGGGTATTATGAACAGAATCAATGATATCGATTCATCATCTGATTTACCAACTCAGATGGTTCACATACCATCAACAGAACCAGATGGCGATAACAACGCAATGGTTTACATAACAAGAAAAGTGAATCTAAAGAATCCTGCAACTTCATTGAAAGTTATTGCAGATAACTTTAGACCACCAGAAACAGATTTAAAATTCATGTTCAAGATATTGAAGAATGATGAAACAACACCTATCGATGATTTAGGATTTGAGTTCTTCAATACAGATGGTTCACCAGATGTAGTGACTGAACAAGATGCAAGAAACTTTAAGGAATACGAATACACTGCTGATGCATTACCAGAGTTTACTGGTTTTGTAGTTAAGATAGTTGGTCAATCAAGTAATACTTCGATTGTGCCTCTAGTATCAGCATTGAGATGTATCGCACTTGCATAACATGAAGAGAAAGTATGCAAAAGTCGAAGGACATAGTGAGTTAATCAGAGATGAAATGTCTCATGCAATCATCAATATGGATGATGAGGCATATAGATTAACAATCAGAAGAAGAGAGATGATGAAATCTCAGAGAAATGAAATAAATACTCTTAAACAAGAGGTTACAGAAATTAAATTTTTATTGAAAGAAATGATAGAGAAATTACATGGCTAAAACAGTAGACAACTTCAGCACTATAGAAGACTTTAGAAAGACCTATAATGAACTCGCATTTGATGTGGGTGAAAAAGATGGTCTTCGTGACGGACTTAAATTAGGAACAAACGGCACACTTGTAGATGCACTTAACATACTAGAAGACAAGAAGTTTTTCTTACAAGAGTATACTTATATTGCTACAAATAACCAAACAACATTTACTGGCAATGATAACTTCTCAGTAAAACTTTTATTTAAGAAAGATAAAGTTCAAGTATTTAAAAATGAAAGACACTTAGTAGAAGATGTAGATTACATTGTTGCAAGTCCAGACGGTCAAGGTAATCATGAATCAATAGTTCTACAAGGAACTTATGCATCTGGTCAATCAAATGCTATGTCTGCTGGTGATAGACTTACAATCTATTCATACACAGGTGCATTTATAGGAACTCAGATTGCAGGAACAGCTTCATCATTCTTCCAGAAGAGTGCAGAAAATACAATCTATAATACAAACGCAAACGGTGTTATTCTAAATGGTGATAACTCATCTGCTACAACAACTCTAGAATCAGGATTTACATTACAACTTGCAGGTAAAACATTTGCAGAAGATGATATCATATCATCAGTATCAGGTAAGAAAGTTCAGTTCCCTATAATTACAGATGGCACTGCATCACTATCAAGTGGTTCAATAACAAACGCAGTAAACGGAACATTCTCAGGCACAGTTCAAGCAGAACAACTAACAACTACAGATGATTTATCAGTGGGTGATGATGCAAGTATTGGTGGTGATTTAACAGTCACAGGTAATGCATCTATAGAGGGTAATACAACATTAGGTAATGCCGCTACTGATACAATTACATTCACAGGTAAAGCCGCATCTAATCTAAGACCAGATACAAACAACGCATACACTTTAGGTCTTTCAACACTTAAATGGTCAAATGTTCACTCAACAACTTTCACTGGTAATCTAGTTGGTAATCAAACAGGTAATATGACTGGTGATGTTTTATCAAGTGGTGGTCAAACTATACTTGATAATGGAACAGACGGAACAGATGCAACTATTAGACTATCTACAATCACAAACGATGGTTCAACAACAGTATTGAATGTCGCATCAGGTGCCTTAACAGGAACAGTTTCAAGTATTGCAAACCATAATACAGGAGACTTGACAGAAGGCTCTAATTTGTATTATACTAATGCTAGGGCAGATGCTAGAATCGCAGCTGCTGATATCAATGACTTAAACAATGTAAACGATGCAGGCAAGAACTCTAATAGTGTTCTTAAATACAATGGTTCTAATTGGGTCGTAGAAGATTTACCAGAGTTTATTTCTGATACAGTTGGCGCTATGCTTAATGCTAATACTGAATCAGGTCTTTCAGTTACCTATGATGACAATGATAATACTTTAGATTTAGTTCTAGATAATTCAGACTTTGCATTGACTGGTGCAGTCACAGGTTCAGTCACACAGACTGCAAAGGGTAATGTATCAATCAATACAACAATGAACTCTGCTATATCTAGTTTATCAGATGTGGGTTCAACTTCTGGTGCAAGTGCTGGTCAAATATTAGTATTTGATGGTTCAGGTAATTTACAAGTTGCAAACAATTCAACAGGCACAGATTCAATCTCAGAGGAGACTAATAAATACTTCACAGATGATAGAGTAAATGACACTATCATTGCAGGTGTTGGTCTTGCTAAATCATACGCTGATAACCCAGACGGTGGCACAGATACAGCATTAGATGGAAGAATCACAATGAGTGTCAATACAAGTAATGGAGTTAAGATAGATGGCGATGATGTAGAACTTGACTACTCGGTGATTACAGACTCAGATTTAAGTAGTGGTCTTCCAAGTGGTTCAGGTAAATCAGTAGGTCATCTATACTTCTTAGTATAGTGATATGTCAGACGATATTTTTATAAAACAGGACCAGGTTCTAGGACAACAACCCTACATTGCCAGAGTTCCAAAAAACGCACAAGAACCTAATATTAGGCAAACTCAACAGCCTAATAATAGAACAGCGCAACAACCTTCAACATATCAACATAGAACACCAACTACAGCGCAACAACCAAGAGACCAACAAGAACCTAATATAAGAGATGCGAGGCAACCAGGAACTTATCAACATAGAAGTCCTTTAACATATCAACATAGGTCGCCGTCTACATACGACCATAGAAGTCCTTTTACTTACGACCACAGAAGTCCTGCAACATATCAGCATAGAAGTCCTTCAACATATCGTGACCCTAGAACATATCAGAATCCTTCTACTTATGACCATAGGTCACCTTCTACATATCGTGACCCTGTATCATATAGAAATCCATTTACATATCAACACAGGTCGCCGTTGACTTATAATCACAGGTCGCCATTTACTTATCAACATAGAAGTCCGTTTACATATGACCATAGGTCACCTTCAACATATCAGAACAGACAACCTTTTACATATGACCATAGGTCGCCGTCAATATATCAACATAGAAGTCCGTTTACATATCAACATAGGTCGCCGTCAACATATAATAACAGACAACCAGTAGATTATAACCACAGGTCGCCATTTACATACACTATTCAGACACCTACTATTACACAAACGCCTATGATATTTGATGCGATTGATGGAGATTCAACAGGACCTACATCAACACCTCAAGGATTCAGTGCGCCTAACTGGAATACATTTACGCACACACAAAGACCTGAGGGTCAAACAGCTCAAGCTTTTGCTAATATGTCTTTTGATTATCAGAAAAGTTCATCAAGTATACCATATTCAACTTATGGTAATAACACTAGTGAACAAGGTTCTGTTCACATGTTCTACAATGGTGGCGGTAATAATTCGTATGCAACTTTATATTTTAATCAAGTATCGATTGGTTCTAATATAAGTGGTTATCCAACAGGCGTGACTCCAGGTGTTGATGATACATGGGCAGTAGATGTTAAATATTCAGTGAGTGCCCAAGGTGCAAACTATGATGGTTTCACCGCAGCTGATTCGCAAGGTGGAGGTTTTACATCGGGTACTTACTATAGTGTTTACACTGGTTCTAGTAGTGCAGGTTCTTATAACGGAACTAATACAAACAGAGCTTTTACATGGCAAGCAGATACAGGAAGTCCTCAATTGGGGCAACCTAGAACTGCAACTTGCAGTGCTCAGGGATTAGAGTTTACACTTAGATTATCGAAGTCTGGGCAGACTTCTATATTTACAACTTATACAGTTGCAGGCATGGGAATCCAATTGACTGCATCATCAGGAATTTCATTGAGATAATTATGGCATCAGGAAGACAACCATCACAAACTAGACAACCATCAGGTCATGTTGGTCAAGAGCCTAACATTAGAAGTAAACAGTCTCCTTATATTGCAAGCGCACAAAATCCGTTTATTAGGTCAGCACAACAACCAAATAGTAGAGATAATCAACAACCGACAATTAAAAATGCTCAATCTCCTTACATTGCAAACGCACAGAATCCTGTAATTAGAGCGGCACAAGAACCAAACATTAGAGATGCAAGAGAACCTGTAATCAGAGACCAACAAGAACCTAATATTAGAAATGCACAACAACCTGCTTTCTATAGAAATCCTGCAAACGCACAAGAACCTAATATTAGAAATAGACAGACTACTGCAAATTATAGATTACCTGTAAATGCACAAAATCCATTTATTAGAAATCAACAAGAACCTAATATTAGAAATGCACAACAACCTAATATAAGAAATAATCAACAACCTAATATAAGGGCACAACAAGAACCTAATATTAGAAGTAATCAAACACCATTTACATATCAACATAGAAGTCCTGTAATATATCAAGTGACTATAGGTGTTCAACAACCTAGTATTGCAAACGCACAAACTAATGTTCCTTACATACATAGAATTCCTGTGCCTTACAATCATAGAAGTCCTTTCATATATCAACACACATATAATAGTAGAAGACCTATAGGACCAGTTGCTAAAGTAAAAGGCGTATTCTTAAAAGACTCACAAGGCGTAAGAAGTGTGCAAAAAGTATTCGTTAAGAAAGATAGTTCAACTGTAGAAAAGATACATCAAAGACCAACTACAAACTTTGACGAATAAAATCGTATAAATAGTTATATGGCTATTATCGCAAATTTATTTATTGACCAAGGAACAGACTTTACAGTCACAGTAGATGTCTCAGATGCAACAGGTGGAGTCTTAGACTTGACTGGTTATTCAACAGCAGCTCAAATAAGAAAGACATATGGTTCATCAAATGTATCAGCAATATTTACTACAACTACAGGAACACCATCACAAGGAAAGGTAACTATGTCATTAACTGATACTCAGACATCTGGTTTGAGTGCAGGAAGATATGTTTATGATTTAAACATAACTAGTGGTGCAGGTGTCACAACAAGAGTAGTCGAGGGTCAAGCAATCATAACACCAGGAGTCACACGATGAGTTCAATAAAAGGTGTAGTATCAAGAGTTGCTACTGTTGGTGGTAAACTTACAGGTACAACAAATCTAAGAGCAAAACAAGTCTCAATTGGTTCTCAAACAGGCGTAGACTTAACTGCTAAATCAATTCAAGAACTTTCAGATGTTCAAGCATCAGAGACAGATAAAGGTCTTCTACAATACAATCAGTCGAATGATAAGTGGGAAACAACCACAGTTATTGACGGCGGAACATTCTAATCATATAAATACTTAAACAAATCAATGTGTCATTCAAGTGAGACACGAACCTCATTGTGAGAGGATAGTATACAGTATGAATCTTTCTCGAATAGTGTAGAGAAAAATAAGCTTATAAACAACTATTTTATTAAAAGGGAATAAAAATGGCAACAGTAATTCAAATCAAACGAAGCACAGGGTCAGCCGCTCCAGCAATCTCAGATTTAGCTGAAGGCGAATTGGCGTATGTGCAGGATAGGTCAAATTCTGGTGCTGGTGCAAAATTATTCATCGAATCAGTAGATTCCGATAACTCCACTGCATTGATTCATGCAATCGGTGGTAAATACTATACAGATATACTTGCAGGTTCAACGGCAACTCCTGCCAACTTTAAAGTTGGTAATGGTTCAACTGCTGGTGCATCTTTATCGTTAATGGAAGATTCTGATAACGGTTCTAATTTTGTTGCACTAAAAGCTCCTGATTCAGTCGGGAGTAATTTGACACTAACCTTACCATCATCAGATGGTTCAAACGGACAAGTTCTAGGAACAAATGGTTCTGGAGTATTGTCTTTCGTTTCTACAACATCATCAATTGCAGGTGCTTCTGATACTGATATCAGTTCAGCAAGTGCTGGTCATATTCTTGTCCATGACGGAAGTGATTCTTTTGATAATGTCGCAGTATCAGGAGATGCTACTTTAGCAGCAAATGGTGCTCTAACAATCTCAGCAGGCGCTGTTGAAACTGGTATGTTGGCTGCCGATGCAGTCACAGCTGCTAAATTGGCAGATGACGCCGTTGTCTTCGCAAACTTTGACGATGCAGTATTCGT
>VTLG01012127.1_pt1 | contig 47627 bp, 29 predicted proteins | sample 4694571 | NCBI WGS metagenome assembly VTLG01 (sample SAMN12604809, study PRJNA352737) | marine metagenome | biome: ENVO:00000447; feature: ENVO:00000209|ENVO:00000569|ENVO:01000036; material: ENVO:00002151; isolation source: viral sequences binned using virsorter ... | reverse complement strand
GTCCGCTTAACTGCTGAGGTAGTTAAGTAAAAAAAAATAACAATTGGTGTATAATACATTGGTAAAATAACTTACCTGAATCCTATAGGAGAGAACTTAAAATGGCATATAATAGAATTTACTGGGCTATTCAAGCCCTTGGTATCGCTAGAGAGGGTAGTCATAATGGGGCTGGCGCTCATTCTACTTCAGCGGGCCATAAAGAAAATGTTCTTCACTCAATCTTTACCCCCGGTGTTCAAAGTGTTGGTATCACGACCACTTTTAACCTAGAACAAGTGTTTGAAATGGGTCAACTTTCTATCTACCAAGACGTAGAAGAAGTACCGGATGTGGAAATATCCATTGAGCGTGTTATTGACAGTTTCTGTCTGCTTTATAGTAGATGTGCTGATTTTAATGCTAGTGCTGACGTAGCTGGTGGTGGCCCAACCATTGCTCAAATGCAGAACCACAAAGTTGACGCTTGGTTTACTTTAACTGACGATAGCAAAGATAACGCTGGTGACGATGCACCAACCAACATGATATGGATGTCTGGTTTGTACATGTCCTCTGCATCATTCAGTTTTGCAACAGATGGAAACCTTACTGAGTCCATTACGCTTGTTGGAAACCATAAGAAGTGGATGGGCGCTCAGGCAGGTGCCACTCCCGTCTATTACATGCAAGGTGTTCCCAGTAAGTATGTCGATGGTGACCATGCAACAACTAGCTACGTAAATGACACGAGTTCAGAATATGGTCTGGAAACTGGTCGTGTTCAAAGACGCCAAAACGTTCGTCTTTATACACAAGATACCGACGCGGCTGGCTTAACTAATGCCCATAGAGACCTTTCTGGTATGACGGGTGCGTGGAGTAGTGTAGATAGTCAACCGACAGCAGCGAACGAGGCTAAGATTACAAGTGCAACCATCAGTGTTGACTTTGGTCGTGAACAGATTAATGTTCTTGGTCAGAAGCTTCCATACTACAGATATGTTACCTTCCCAGTTGAAGTAACGTGTGAAATTGAAGTATTGGCTCGTGGGGCAGACAATGTTGACGCCCTTCCAGAAGCAAATAATGTTAACGAGAGAAGACTTGAGTTCTTTATTGAACCAATTGAAGAACTTAAGTCTCCAATTGCAACTTATGACAAAACCGCAAATGGCGACTTGGCGTCAGACAATGCGATTGCTCACTTTGATCTTGGATCAAAGAACAAGCTTACTTCGGTAACTTGGGGTGGTGGTGATACTGGTGGTGCGAATTCAACTATTACTTATTCATATCGTAACTTTAACGATCTGAAAGTGACTTCGCACAGACCTGACTGGAACGCAAACACTCCACAGCTTGATAACTAATTTTTAGCTGACACTTGCGGGGGTCGGATTCCCGGCCCCCGTTTTGTCAGTACGTATTGCGATAGCCAGATTTGTCTATATATTTGCCGTAGGATTCAGAAGGATAGATGGCGAGTGAGCGTGCTGACCCCTTATAAAGGATAGTTTATGGTACACAATTTAATTTTCCCGTTGGTAAAGTTCCATGGAACTGCATGAGCGGGAATTTTTTATAGCTAGGATAAGCACAGGATATTACAAGATTAAGGTTAGCCCTGATGTTGTTGTGTATGTGCATCCGTTGACACGGGATGAGGCATTTGAAGCGACTGAAATTTTTCAGGAGGCTTTGATGGAGGCTTTAGATACAGGCGTCATGAGCCGAAAAGAGTCTTATGAAAAAATGCTGGAAACAGGAGTTTGGAGTACAGAAGAAGAAGCAAGGATCAAGCAGCTTGAAAAAGACATGGAGCAGTATAAGGTTGATATATACAGTCTTTATTTCAAGTCGAACAGTAGAGAGAAAGCAAGAGCTGATTTAAGACTGCAAGAACAAGAGCATTCTCAATTGTTAGGAAAAAAACATGCATATGACCATGTGGATGCCGAAGGAGTAGCCAATTACGCCAAACTTAATTGGATGATCGAAAAGGCCACTAAATTGAAAGATGGTAGTCCTTATAATTTTTCGCATTTTACTTCTCACGAAATACTACAAAGAAAAGATAGTATGCAGTTAAATGAGCAGAAAATAAGAATACTGGCGAAAGACGCCCCTTGGACAAACATTTGGAACGTGAGTAAGAAGACGGGTACTTTATTTAGAGAGGAAACTTTTTCCTTAACGAGAGAACAACAAGTGCTAATGGCGTGGTCATCTATATATGATAGTATAAAGGATTCATACGAAGCACCTCCTGATGACGTGATTAATGATGATGATGCTTGTGATGGTTATTTGATAGACCAAAGAAGAAAACGAGACAAACAAAGAGGCCAAAAAGCCGCAGACGAATTAATGAACGTACATCCGGGCGCTCAAGAAGTATTCATACCCGCTGAAACTTCTGAAGACGCCGCAAGAGTACACGCCTTAAATGATGGCGGAAGCGAAATGGTAAGAAAGAACAGGCTAAAATCACTAGAAAAAGGCGATCTTAATTATACCGAATTTAGTGACGTAAAAATGCGCATTAATAGTGAAAGAATGGCAAAGTAAAAAGGACGCAAAAATGGAAGAATCTTATGAAGAACTAGTCAGGAAACATGAACAGTTCAGGGCGGCAAAAGACGCCAAGTACAAAGATGTTTCAAAAGATAGACTATTAAAAATATCAAAGAAGAAAATACAAACAACTATGATTGGTGCATTAAGCACTATTGAAAAACAATTTGGTTTTTTGTGGGGTCATGGTACAGAGGAACAGCTTACACCAGAACAGCAACACTTAAGAGACCTATATGACGAGGTTCGCTCTGAGATTTTAGACAGAGGAAATGCTCAGAGTAGAAATCTTGAAGCGGAGTTTGCTAGTTACGATATAAGCTGGAATAGATATAAGATGGAACTACCAGTCAAAAAATTAGACGAAACCAATAATGAAGGAGATGAAGATGGAAACGAATAGGATTGAAGTTAAAGGGAAGGACAAGAACGGCGATGACAAGATTGCATTTCTGCTTCTACCCGACGCACAAATAAATAAAGAAGCCCAGTTGGTTTATAACAGAGCCTTTAGAGATGCTCTTGATTCCGGTGCTATCCTTAGACAAAAACTTGGGGATATCATGGAAGAGCAGGGGTTGTGGGATGGCGAAAAGGAAGCTCTCCACTTTGATCTTATATCGAGCATTACTGAATGGGAGAGACAACTTGCTACTGGTGGAATCAAACTGGACGAAGCTAAGCAAATAGCAATTCAGATGAGAAGAGCTAGGGTCAGTTTTAGATCTCTAGTTTCTCAAAAAACATCTATGGATGCAAATACTGTGGAGGGTCAGGCTGATAATGCCAGATTTGCTTTTTTGGTTTTTGCATGTCTAAGAAATGAAGATGGAGAAAGAATTTTTGAAACTTTTGATGAGTACGAAAACGCAGATGCTGAACCATACGTTGTTGAAGCAGCCTCTGCGCTAGCTAAAAGACTTTATGGTTTAGATCCAAATTATGACGCAAACCTTCCAGAAAATACATTTTTGAAGAAATATGAGTTAGTCGATGAAGAACTTCATCTGGTAGACGATGAAGGCAGAAAAGTTGATGCTGCTGGAAGATACGTAGATGACGAAGGTAGGTTTATTGAATTCGACGAAGATGGGGTCCAATACTTTGTTGACTATGAAGGAAGAAAGGTTGACGGAGATGGTAACTACATCAATGAGGAAGATAAAGATCCAATATTTTTAGACGATAAAGGCAATCCAATTCCAGTTCCGGGTAAGGAATCAGAACCGGAACCAGAAGCAGAAGCTCCTAAGAAAAAGACCACCGCAAGGAAAAAAACAACTACAAGGAAAAGGACTCCTAAGAAGGCCACTACGGAAAAAGAAGTCTCCCAAGGTTAGTTTATAAAAGATAGTGGGTGTATCGTGTAGCTCTGCGCTATCGGTATGCCCATTTTTTTTGGGGTTCCCAATATGGCACAAAAATTCGTATTAACCGCCCAGCTTCAACTGCAAGCACCTAAAAACGTTCGGTCTGTTGTTCGTGATATCAACAACCAACTGAAGGGTGTTAAGGTAGATATTGATGTTAAAGGTGCTTCAAAAGCTCAAAAAGATATCAAGGCAGCATCAGATGCCACCAAGCAGATGGGCAAGGAGATGGAAAAGTCTGCTGGCGGCGTAAGAAAAATGGACCTTGCTCTTGGTAAGGCTCTTAAACAAGTATTTAGATATGACATTGCTAGAGCTGTATTAAATACTTTTCGTCGCACTCTTGAAGATAACGTAAGAGCTGCTATAGATTTTGAGCGGGAAATGATCAAGGTTGCTCAAGTTACTAACCGGAGCATGTCATCCCTTAAAGATCTCCAGAATGAAATATCAAGACTGTCTACCAGCTTGGGTGTTTCATCAGCATCTTTAGTTAAAACGTCTCGTGTTTTAGCTCAAACAGGTATAAGCGCTAAAGATGTTAAAATTGCATTAGAGTCTCTAGCCAAAACTACTTTAGCTCCTACTTTCGATGACATTGCAGACACCACGGAAACCGCTATTGCTGCAATGCGACAGTTTAAGCTGGAGGCTAAGGATCTAGACAGGGTTCTTGGTCAAATTAATGCTGTTGCCGGAAAGTTTGCTGTTGAAGCCGGTGATATTGGTGTAGCTATTAGACGTGCTGGTGGCGCGTTTAAGTCTGCTGGTGGTGAGTTAGAAGAACTTATTGCCTTATTCACATCTGTTCGTGCAACGACTCGTGAAACGGCAGAAACTATTGCTACGGGTTTCCGAACTATTTTTACTCGTATGCAAAGACCTGAAACTATTGAGTTTTTGAGAACTTTTGGTATTGAGTTACAGGATCTAAGCGGTAAGTTTGTTGGCCCTTACGAAGCTGTTAATAGATTAAATCAAGCTTTAAAAGCTCTAGACCCAAGAGATGTTCGTTACTCTCAAATTGTTGAACAGCTTGGTGGTTTTAGACAGGTTTCTAAAGTAATTCCATTAATTCAGCAATTTAGCACAGCTCAAGCTGCACTCAATGTAGCTCAAAAAGAAAGCGGTGGTTTAAGTCGAGACGCTCTTACAGCACAACAATCTCTAGCGGTACAAATCCAAAAACTAACCGAAGACGTAAAAGAGCTATTTCGTAGTATAGTTGAATCCAAGGCTTTTCAAGTTCTTGCTAGTGGCGCTCTTAAATTAGCCAACGCGCTAGTTAAAATCGGAGACGCTCTCGCCCCTGTTCTCCCCATGCTTGCTACATTGGGCGCGGTTAAGATAGCTCAATTTGGTTTTGGGAGAATTTTTGGCGGCGGCGGTGGAGCTGCCGGTAAACAATTTGGTGGCAGGGTTAGCCGCTTTTCTAATGGTGGCTTAGTTCCCGGCAAGGGTAATGGGGACACCGTTCCGGCGCTACTAGAAAGTGGCGAATTTGTTCTTCGTAAGAAAGCTGTTAATTCTATTGGTGCTGGCAATCTTGCTGGTATGAATAGGTATGCCAAGGGCGGTTCTGTAACCGCTAAGGGAAGCGATCTTCGTCCTTATCGTAGAGGTGTTGGAGAATTATTCAACCGTAAAGCTGGTAGAGATTGGGATAAAGAAAGAGGGGCGCCTTGGAAAAAAAGCGGTGATCTAATTAATCAATTTGGTCTTGATGATACTTTTACCGCACAGAACACTCACAAACCTGTCGGTTTTCATGCCCCAACATTGCAGAAATATCCAGCTCTTGCAATTCGCTATAAAGAAGCAAGAAAGGCGGGAGACCTAACGGAACAGGGTCGAGCTTGGGAAGCCCTGTTAGCTGGGTCGAACAAACTAAGCAAATTCAGAGGATCAAGTCCTCCTTTGGATGGCACTCTTGGTGGTGCAATTGGAGACGCAGCAATTAGTGCGAAGTCTCACAGCGATTCTCTTATGGCCAATAAGCTATACAGACATAAATTTTTAAACGAGGAAGGCTTTCTTACAAGTAGAAAAGCCACCCATGGAGACGATCATTTTAGAATCGGCCCAGTTGCTGAATTCATTCCTACTAAAGCAACATTAAGACATATAGACGCTTTTACGGTGCAGCCGAAAACAACCGGCGGCGTGCGAGGCACTCAACTTAACGCTACGGGTGGGATAACTGGTCATGGCACAGACACCGTTCCTTCTCTTCTAACTCCCGGCGAGTTTGTAATCAATAAGAAGTCAGCCCAAAGTATAGGCTACGGCAATCTATATAGTATGAACAAGATGGCCGATGGCGGTATTGTTGGTGGTGGCGGTTTTATAGAGACGGATGGTGGTGGTGGTGGTTTAGACCTAACTAGCATTATAATGCAGTTTGTCATGCTTCAGGCCACAATGGGTGGTTTTGGATCAAAAGCAAATGATGCTGCCGATGGTCTTGAGGGAGCTGGGGTAGCAGCCGGTGGAATAAAATCGGCCTTGGGCGAAATGATGCCAGTATTAGGCAACCTAGCTCAATCGGGAATGATGGTTTATACCAAATGGGCTGTTTTGGGTGGTATAGCTACACAGGTGGGTGACAGTATGTTTGGCGCATCGGACGCTATGCATAATTTTATCTTCACTGTGCAGATGGCTGGTGTTGCACTTGAAATGTTCAGTATTATACGCAGCATGGATCTTTCGGGTCTTGTGGGCGGTATGAAATCGCTTGGCGGCACACTAGCTGGGATAGCAGCCGGTGGTTTTGGTTACGGTAAAGCTTTACTTACTGGGGTTGGAGTTGCTGGCGCTGGAGCGGCAGGAAAGGCTGCAAAAACAGCCGCTCAGACACGTTTTGGTGGGATGGTAGGGGGCGCTAAGGGGTATGTAGAAGGGCTGAGGCATACGGCTCGTCAGGCGGCGGGGACGGGTGGTATGCGAGGGGCGTGGGCGAGAGGTCCGGGCAAACAGGGTTTTGCAGCGGCAACGCGCCGAACACCGATGTTGACCAGTATTGGTGGTCGCCAGATGAAGGCTCCAATCACCCATGGGCTTTCAGGTAATATTTTTCAAAAGGGTGGACAGTTGGGCGCGAGAGCGACCAACAGAATGGCGCAGTCCTCGGCAAAGGCGTTTGGAAAGTTTGCCAAAAGAGCAGGGAATGCGTCAAGAGTTCTTAAAAGTTTCAACGTTGCAACATTAGTAGCAGACGTAGCGCTAATGTCATACGCCGCCTCCGCTGAAAAAGAAGCTAAGAAAAACATGCAAAGAGCAGCGGAAGAGGGCAGAGGGTTAACATCAGCAGAACTCGGTCAGGCAGAAAGAGCTGAAATTGCAGGTAAAACTGCTTCTGCCGGTGGAACGGGAGCGTTAGTTGGAGCTGGACTGGGTGCTGCCGCACTTGTTACGGGTGTTGCAAGTGGTGGAACAATCCCGGCTGCAATAGCGGTTATTGCTGGTTTTTCTGCGGCTGTGAGTGCCGCTTTTAGTGTTGTAACTGGTTTTGCGACATGGTTGAATGGAGCTTCTCAAGCTGCTGAAGAAGCTTCAAAGCTGGAGTTTGCTGCTTCTGTTCAAAAGTGGGAAAAGGCCGTAACTGATCATGAGAAGGGTTTAAAAAGCACAGACTCAACACTTAGAGCTTATGGTCAAGCTAATGACGCAGCCGCTAAAAGAGCTGGGGAACTTGTTCAAAGAGGTTGGTTCTGGGATGTTCATGCTTCTGATGAAGCTATTAAATCACTTAATGACTTTGAAGCCTCTCTGAAAGAAGCAATTCCTCAAATTTTTGGATTAGCGCAAGCCGCTGCTCGTGAAAAGATAGACGCAAGAAACGTAAGAAATGTAAATTCAGCAACAAGAATGAGAACTACAGCGGCTGGACGTGTTGTTACGGACAACGTAGAAGGTGAAGATGCCGCCGCAGTAGACTACGCTAATGAGTCAATGATTGAGTTTGAAAAACAGCTTTCCAAAACCGGTAAGAGTCTGAATGAGTATGCCGCGATGCAGGGCAAGACAACCGCAGAGGTTAGAGCTTCGATATTGGCAGAAGAAGAAGCTCATTATAAGACCGTTCAGGCAATGGAGAAATTTAATGAAGCCCTAAAGGACTCTACTGAAAATCTTATAAAGTCTATCGAAACTAGTGACGCTGTTTTAAGTATGGGCGCTTCTGTCGATGCTGTTGACAAGAGATTAGCTAATTTAACTAGTGGTCCAGATTCTGCGGTTTCTGTTGGAGGTATCGGTAATAGATTTTCTGCGCAAGAAGTTGGTGCTATTAGTACTAAGGCAGAAATAAAACAATTTGAAGCTAGGGTTAAAAGCGTTTCCAAAGACATGGGAACCGGTGGCGCTCAAATGGCAGAGGATATGATTGGCGCTCAAAAACTAATGAGTAACGTCACCGGTGCTTTGGTGGCTGAAAAAGATATCGGCAAAGTTGAAGGACAGTCTATGGGTAGACGGGTCATGAAAAGACTTGAAGATGATATTAATAATCAGTTTGGCGAGGGTTCATTTGAGGGGATTCCAGAACATCTTAAGAAGAAGATTAAGGCCAGATTGGATAAAGCCACAGCAGAATCTGAAGGTGGCAGAGACTTCAATGAAGCCTTCGAGGAAGCTGGCAACCAAATAAGGCAAGATCTTGAAGATGGTTTTGAGCCAATGCGTAAGGCTTTTGAAGACACAGCCAAACTTATTGATACTTTCAATGGTCAATTGGCTCAAGCTTATGCGGAACGTAGAAAAGTTGAGATGGAAATAATTGCGGCTCAAAAGGGCGTTGTGAATATGCAATGGGCTAATCAAAAAAGGCTTGCCAAGATGGAAGGCAGGGATGTCACGCAAGCAGACTTCCGCGCCTCTGAAATTAAAAAACAACAAATTCAGCTTGGCGGAACCGATGTAGCCAAGAAAAGTAGCGGGGGGATGGTTGGTGCTGGAGAATTAGGCGACGAACTAAAAAGACTAAAGACTGCAATGGCCGACTCCGACAAAAAGCTTGCAAACTTCAGCCTTACAATGGGAGACACGGAAGATGGCGGCAGGAAGCTTTCTGAGAGCTTTGAAGAAGCACAAAAAGAAAACGACAGCCTCAAAAAGCAATACAAGCAGGTAGAAGGCGCTCTTCAGAGCTATACCAATATTCAAGAACGCTTGAGCGTAGTCACAGAAGAACTAACTCGTCTTCAAGAAATACGTGCGTCTAAAGAAAAGACGATGGAAGACCTTGCTTTTGGTAGTGATGAAGACCGTCAAAAATGGGCAGACAGTGTTAATAATCTGCAAAGAGCATTATCTGACCCCAGAGGGTTAGAAGCTCTTGGAGGAGACGAGAGAAGAGGGGTTCAGCAACTACTAAACTCTATGAATGATAATCAAGTATTTGCTGCTACTGGTCAAACTAAAGACCAGATGATGAAACAGTTACTGGGAGGTTTTGCTACTAGTGTTGGTGGACCTGCATGGGGTACGTCAGAGGCTAGAGGAAGAATGGGTCTTGAAGCCACTCAAGAAGAAAAGGATAAAATTAAGGAAGCTAAAGGGATTATGAGTGAGGGTGAGACTGCTGCTAATGCGCTTATTGAACCTCTTAAGAAAGATCGTGAGGAGTTAAATAAAGTTTTGGCTACTATACACGAAAACTTCTTGGAAAAATTCAAAGACATACTTGAAGAAAAGTTTAAAGTAAGACAGGAAAAAGAAAAATCTGCCGCAGAAGGCGTACAAGAGAGTTCCATAAAGAAACAACAGGAAATGAATGAGCTTCTGACAAAGATTGTTGGTGCAGATAAACTAGCAGGAATGAGTGCCGATGAGAAGGATGAATTAATAAACACTCTTCGGGAGCAACAAGGAAATCTAGACACGGCATTAGCTTCACCGCAACAGGCGGAGGTAGCGAGAAGGGTTGCGGAACTGACTGCGGGAGGAAAGTCGTTCTTTGATAAGGGCGTAGAAGGTTTTGGTGACGGATGGGTTGATGATGAAGATATTGACACTTTAGCAGAAGCTAAGGCATTTTTACAGGCCATGGATGAGGATCTCATAAGAGCAACAGAGGCGCGATTAGACGCAGAGGGGATCACAGGTAAAGAGCGTGATATGGCACTCGCAGAAGCTATGAAGGGATTTGAGGAGTACAAGGCCGATCTCGGATCTGAGGTCGGAGGCGAAAGTAAAGATGCTGCGCTGGGATTGCTCAAACGAGCCACAGAAACCGGGGCAGGATGGTTCGATTGGGAAGCCGATGAAATTTTCGGAGACTTCGATGAGTTTATGCAACAAAGAGCAAAAGACGTAGAAAGCAAGGGTAGAAAAGCGCAAAACGAATTTAAATCAGAAATGCAAAGCGGAGGCTTCAGCCCAGAAGAAATAGCAAAATTTAGAGATGCAGATTTTGGCGCAAAAATATATAAAGACTTAGAAAAGATAAGTAGTAATGAAAGCTTTAAAAAGCACGCCGAGGCTGTTGAAGACGCAACAGAGACAATAAAGGAAGCAGACAAGAAATTAAAAGATCAGGAACAAAATGTTGGACCGGCTAAGGGTAAAGCCACCGGAGGTGTTGTTTACGCAAGTCGTGGGCGATTCATACCTAGAGGAACAGATACTATACCTGCCATGTTGACACCGGGAGAGTTTGTCGTAAGAAGACAGGCTGTCAAATCTGTTGGCGTACCATTCCTTCAAGCTTTAAACTCTAAAGGTGCGAAGGGTATATCGCAAGGCTTTAGTAAAGGTGGAGCTGCATATCTTGCAGGTGGAGGCATGGGTGTGTCTCTTGATAGTACCGCTTTTGATGCAAGTGTGAATAGGTTCTCTACACAGATAACAGAATTGGGCAAAGTATTGGGTAAAGGGTTTAATGTACAAGTAGGAGGAAAAGTTGATGTTGTTGTGCATATACCTGCCGCAGAAACACTCGCCAACATAAAAGGCAGTGTTGGGAACATGGTAGATAATCAGATTACAAAGGGTATCAACGATATGCTAGCAAGTAAATTCCCGAATATAGCAAGACAAAGCACGTTTACTAAAGTCCCCTTGAGACCAATGGGACAATCATAACGGATTATTAAATGGCATCAATCAATGGTAATGTAGGATTAGTCATTCTAGCTGGCGTATCAAACGCCGGTGAGAAGGCGCTCGCACCTAGCGGGACTATTAATGATGCCGGTGAGAAAAACCGCGACTATGGTTACTGGCGAGGCAATTACTACAAAGAAATAAAGTCTAAGTTTAGTGAAGCTGGTGGAAGGTTTTTACCGCTAGAAGGTAGTGGTGTCTATGGCGGAAGTCCTGTTGTCAATATTCCGGGTAGCGGAACCGCATCAGAAGGTGACGACTGCTCTGCTAAAGAAGGCAGTTGGCAATGGACAGGCAGTTCTTGTTCAGGTGGAACCTGTATGGGGTCAGAAACCACAAAAACAGATTGTACGGCGTGTGGCGGAACATGGTCGGGAAGCTGGATGGAGCTAACAAGCGAATGTCAGGCCGCAGCAGGATGTGATACAGTTGCCCCGACATCTGACGGCGAAGACGACTCAGATACGGACGCAGGAACATGCGTAGGGTCATCCACCACAATCCAGTATACCGCCACGGGTGGACATGCCCAGTGGTACGAAGGCGGCGCTTTAAGATGTGAAGTGGGTAGAGACGCAATCCCCGCAAGAGCCTTGTATATTTCTAAAGACGCCCACCTTAATCTCGGTAGTGGCGTCAACCTTTGTGGTGATTACACAGCTTACGCAAAGATTCTTCCCAGTGGTGAACCTACCAACTCCATCTTTATGTCGCAACACAAAGAAGACCCAGCCAACATTATAATGGGGTGTGACTACGACGGAAGGTATTATATTCGCTCGGATCAAAGCGTGTCCGGGGTAAACACCGCAAGATATGCCAGAACCCTTAATAGGTTTGATTCTTACAGGTTCCCAACCCATGTCATAGGAAAATATGACGAAGGACAACTGAGGATCTATGTTAATGGCAGTCTAGAAGGTTCATCAGGCAGTTTTTCCAGAGACACTTCCTCGTGCGCCCATACTGAGGTCATGGTAGGCAAGAAACAACGTCCATTCTTGGAACAGGGTTTCCGTGGATGGTTTGACGAACTTGCTGTCATGGGCAGTGGTCTAAAAGACAAAGACATTAAGAACTTCTACAACTCTATCTATCGTCTTGGCAATTTTGTTGAAGAGCTTGGCGCACCAACAGGTGGAGCATTTGACGGTCAGGCTTTTGGTGGAAGTGACGATTTCTGGCCAACCACTGAGACAGGAACGGGTGCATTTGACGCTCTAGATACTGAGTATATTGAATTCTCTGTGGAGTCTGGAGTAGATGGCACCAAAGCAAAAGGCGGCGCTTTTGCTCTATATAATTATAATAAGGCAAGTGGTGACTGTGGCAGTCTTGTAAGAACGCCCACCAAGAACGCGGTCTCTTCCGTACTCAGTTTTGATCTTGTTAACCCGCCAACAAACTTCTTCCAGCTTACCGGTCTAACCGTAGAGGCTTGGGTAGAGAACTCAACCAACCATCCAAGCGGTGCGGATATTTACGCATCAATAACAAACAAGACGGCTACAGTAGCATCTGGCCTTAATGTTAATTGGGCTGGCGGGTATAAATATGTTCCTTCTGGAGGAAAGACCAAGCTTACGTTTAGTGCTGATATGCCTGACGTTATATATGGTAAAGATGGCGTATCTTTCTTTAACGCTTTTGCAAATCATAAACTAAACTTTACTGTAGTATATCCAAAAGCTGATTTTCCGTATGACGGCGAATTCAAGATATATTCAACAAGAGTAAAATACAGTAGTTTTGAAACTTTTAATAGTTTAAGTCTAAATGGCCCGAATCTATTTACTAGAGGTACAAGCGTCACAGCGATAAATAGTGACATGCGACTGTTCTTAGACGCGGATGTTGCCGCCGCAAGCATGAATCTCTTTGTGAAGAAAACATCGGATTCATCTTTAGGGGATACGGGTCACGGCTTTGTCACGGCTGGTGCGTCTGTGATTACAAATAGAACAATGAACTTGTTCACCAAGGGTGGTATGGATGCCACTGCTATGAATTTGTATGCAAAAGTTGACAATTTTACACCAGTAAGAATAACGACAGATTTATACACTTTAGGAGCAACTGTCTCTCAGCCATTCCTAAGTAACACAAGAGACCTATTCATATTAGGACCGCCGGGAAGAGGTACACCTAGCGGCACAATGATATTAGCCATGCCTAACGTTGGTATTGGAACTATAAATAATAGAAGACTACTGTATACGGAAGGTACAAAACCAACCGCCACACTTAATCTTTTTGCACAGCAAAGTACTACAGCTATAAACAAGAGTATCAAACTCTTTATTGATTCTCCAATTAGACAAAATGCAAGCGGTATAATGAATCTATACTTAAACCAAAGAGATTTGGCTGGTATAGGTTCTGTTGCTGGATTACCCGCAATTACCACAAACGATAACATGAATCTATTTACCACTGGACTTGTAAGGCCATCAGGAACAATGAATTTGTCAATTCCAAATACAATCGCTTCCCCAAGCGGTATATTAAACATAATAATAACGGGGGCTTAAAATGCCACTATCATATCAAAATCCAAATTCATCAGACGTGTATTTCATACATCCCACCCCATTTGTAAATATAACAAAAAACTTTGCGAAATCAGGTAGTGGAGAAATACTAGGAGTAACTTACAGCATTACTCTTGAAGGAACTCTCATGGCGGGCATGGGGTCGCCCTATATTTCGTTTAATGACACAACAGGCGAGATGCGAGCAGTTTTTAGTGAGAAGGCCAGCTCTCTAGACACCGGAGATAAGGGTGATGACAGAATTACGTGGGGCAAACTAGAAGGAAGGGAGTATAGAGCAATACAGGCGAAGCAAAAGCTTTTAATGAATCTCTTCTCCAAAAGAAATGAGGGTGGTCTATTACACATAATCCCACCCAACCACCAGTTGTTTCAAGGCATGATTATTTATCCGAGAATTGTGAGTGTAGATTTTCCCTCTCATGATCCCGGTAATCCAAACATATCACAGTATACCATTCAGTTAGAAGCAGATACTATCTGGGGGCCAGCGGAAACAGCATTGCATCAGCACTGGCGTGATTACGACAGTTTTATTAATGGCCAGAGACATGCCACTGTCAATGAAGTTGGTTGGATGATATCAGATGCTCAAGAAAACTGGGATGTACAAGAAACAGAAAGTAGAACCATTAGAAGGTCTGACAACCCAGAGAAGGGTGCCGGAGATGGAACTGCTAGCGCTGCTATAAGTAAAGACGCGGATGGAAATGTAGTTGACTTTGAAACAGGATTTTCTTCAGGTACATTTGGAGATACTTTACAGGAGTCTATATTTAAAACACATAAAGTTTATCAAATGACTAGAACTGTTAGTGCGGTAGGCAAGGGACAATTTGCTTCCGAGGCTGTTACACCCGCACTTGCAGCACAGTATTATACTGATATCTACAGAGGAGATAGTCCAACTGTTGCAACGCCTGTACATTTTTGGAAGGCTTATAATCCAAACAATACATATACTAGAGAAGCTTGGCAACAAGCTAGGGGTTTTGTGTATGATACATTAAGATATGGTGACTGGTTCTTGAGAGGCATGAACCAGATAGAAGGAAATACCACGTCTTTTGGTCCCGGCTTTGGTTCCGGCATGATGACCCTCGATAGTGACGACCTTGATAAAGGTGGTATTAATTTAGATGGTCTAGGTATAGATGCGTTTAAAGGATTTAATTATACAAGAAGTCAACAGGTAGACAAGTTAGGAGGTGGTTTCACTGTAACAGAAAATTGGATAGTTGCACCCGCAGATAGCGTAGCCTTGGAAACAATGGAAATGTCTATAAGTGAGACGGGCAATAGCCCAACTCTTGATGTCTCAATAAATGGCAGTATTGAAGGACTTGTTGATAATGCTGCATGGGTTGATAGCTTTGGAAACAGACAAGATATGTACTGGAACTATGAGGCTGATGACGATGTTGATTATAACTTGGGTGTAACAGGAGACCATACAGATGCTCCAGAAACAACAGACCCCGGAAATCAAACCACATTCGCGCTAGCACCAACATTCCAGTCTAAGTTTCAAGCGGCAGAAGCGAGATATAATTTCTACCAAAGAACATTATACCAAACCCTACAAGCCTCTATTAACAGGCTTGGTAGATACAACGTAAGACTTAACCCAAAACCAACCAGTGTTTCAAACTCCCTGAGTCCCCTAACGGGTATCATAACTTATGACTTTTCCTTTAATAATGGCCCCGAAACATATCTTCCATTTGCCCTGTCAGAAGATATAAATGTTAACGATACAATGCCGGGAGAGGTTTTTGGTAGCCATACAGTTATTGGAAGAACAAGAGGTCCAGTTTTTCAAAGCATAAATACTCAAACACAATGGGAAAGAACACTAGGTATTTCCTGTGTGGTAGATACTTTCGACCATTTGGTCTGGGACGACAGACAAGAAGACGACGCCGCAATTGTTCCAGCGGCTGCAAACTGGAACCTAGTTGAAGGTCTTGATAAGACAAGAGTTGGTGATACAAACTTATGGGGTGAAGAACAACTAGCTGGAGAGCTTAGAGTTCCCCGTTTTTCAGAAAAGGTGCATCCAGTCACAGGAGAAAAGTACAAAGTGGGATACCTTGATGCGATGAAGGCAAAACCTTCTAATAATCCAGCACAACAAGTGGGAATCATGCGGATTGTTAATATGTTTAGACCAATACCCGGAATAGATGGTGTGACAAAAGTATATATGAACGCCCCTACGGAATCTTGGAATCCAAGAACTGGATCTTATACGCTTGATATATCTTGGGTTTACGAGATCGAAGAGCCTTATACTCAAGCCACCAACGGCGGCGTTCCGATTCCGGGTGGTGGGGTTGTTAATGCTGCTTCTGCGCCGGTACAAACAAACAATCCTTCGATCTTTAATACTACAAACGGAGTTGGATGGGGACTGAATAGAAACACAATCGACGCCAACAGTACTAGAGCAGACACGCCCTAGAGCGGCCAACAGGAAAACAAAATGCCTAAACCACAAAAACAGCCTAATATCAACAAAGCAAAAGACAGGATAAACGAAGACCTTTATCAGCAGTCTTTTCTTGGGGCGTCTATTACAAACTTTAGTATTAATTTAGGGTTAAATAGTCAGCCCTCTACGCTAAACGTGTCCCTTGTGGAAGACGATAAGTTCTACAGAAACCCAAACGCTGTTTTGGAAGGCTATCATGCTTGGGATGTTCATGCGTTTCCTTTGGAGCTTTATGATTCTCAGCGCACAAATTCACTGACTGCTGTTGGGCAGATTTGTGACCCCAACCTCGTGACGGGAAACTGTAAGCCAGACACTCGCCCTTGGGAACATTGTGATTGTACTGCCCTTAATGACAGAAGAGAATTTGACAAAGTACCTGATTATTTAGTAAACGGTGATCACTTTTTTAAACCCAGAGCTGGCGCGCCGGTTTATTTTAATTACAAACTGAGATCATGGGGAGTAGACCATCCCAACCATACGCCACCAACAGGCGCCAACAACAATGATTACAGTAACACTAATGTGTTTGAGTTTAATGGAATATTAAAAAACGTTAAAAAAGACTATAGTGATCGCGGTATTACCTATCAGGTGGAAGTAGAAGACCCAAGGAAAATATTAGAAGATACTATAATTTTACTTGGAGAAAGGTTCATAAACCCCGTAGCTCCGGGTGATCTTAATTATCCAGACAAGGTGGAAAGCTTTAATGATGGCCAAGGCTTAGTTACTGGCGGTGGTACAGAACCAGCAGACACTAGGCCCATAGATAATCAAAGAGCCGCGACAGGAGGATATACCGGTTATTATAATGTACTGAATGTGTTTGGGTATTACGAATTCTCTCAGTTTAGACCGGATGTTAACGGGTTTGCAGATTTAACACCCACCGCATCTGACTACTTTGCTCCTCCCGGCGGCTTGCCTGAAGAGTTGGGTAACAGCGGAGCCAATCCAAACGGAAGGTTTGGAAACGCCGATGTAAAAGAAGCTGGGATGACATGGTACGATCCATCCAAAAAAGTCGTTCCTCCTTTTGGATGTGATCCCGGTGGTACTTGGGGTGGCGGCGGAACAGGGCTTGGCGCTGTACCTTTTGCAGAACATGAATCTGGTATTCTACCAGCTCTTAATTTTATGCTTATGGGTGGAGACGAATGCTATAAAAGAGCGCATGAGCCTATGGGAGGACCGGTATATTATGTAACAGATAATAGAAATACTGTAGCTCTTGGTTCAAAGGAAGAAGCTGTTGCTATAGAGGGTAGGGATGTTAATGCTGACCGGAAAGAGGGTCCGTATAGGTACAAAGTAGACCTGACTGATTTATATAATCTTCATAAGGTAAAGAATCCTCCAACACCTTTGAGCATCGGCTCCGTAGGCCCAAAGCCAAAAACTTTTGGTGGAGGAAATTTGGATTCAGGACTTCGTATCAATGAATCAAGCATAAGCCTCCTATCTCTCATACAGACTATTTGTGAAGCCGCCGGAGCAGATTTTTTCGTTGAGTTAATTCGTGATCCAGAACCCGGAAGCGTAACTCCGTTTACTGGGGCTGCATATGAAAATTGGTATGGAAACGCTCACACTACAGGAACTAGACCCGGAAGTCCACCGTTGGTTGCTGGCCCCGGATTCGCTGCGGGGCCGTTTCCTCAAGATAGTACCTATGCTGGAATTATTAAGGTGTGGGCTATTCCAAGAAATGAATCAGATAAAGTTGTTCCAAACATTGTTGGGGATAGCATAAAAGAAGCCCTAGAAAGAAAAACAGGATGGTGGACAGAAGAACAATTTAAGTGGGATGGAACCACTCTTGGATATAACGAACCTATAATCATCAGCTCTAATATAGGGTATGAATATAATGACGCCTACACAGGTGTTTTTATGATCGGTGGTCCTAGAACAAGGATGGTTGGTGTAACTCCGTTAGGTCGAGCAAAGTCAAGATATGACGAAGCTTTTGATAGTGATGGTGATGGTTTTTTTGATGTGATTCCTAAAGAATACCTTCCTAGCACAGAATTAGATGGAGCAAGTCTGGGTTATGTTACTGGAAGTCAACCTATAGACACTTACGATGAAAGAGGCAAAGCGAGAGCTAGGGGTGGTATATGTCTAAACTCAGCGGGTGTTGAGGAGTCTTCAGCGACGACCCCAGCCGCATGTACAGGATCATGTAGCGATCCGGCACATACAACAGAGGCTGCTTGTGTTGGTGCTGGCTTCACATGGGATGAGTGGACATGGACTGTTGGTTGGTCAAGTGATGAATATCGAGCTTGGCAAAATGATCTTCATCCTTATGATGCTGACGAGGGCATTATAAAAGCCGACATGAATAGGCTTAATGAGATTTCAAGAGGTAAATGCACCAAGAATGTTGACGCTACAGAAAGAAGTGACGACGACCAAAGCGACAACAATAGTGACGAAGATTGTGAAGGCAAATTTGGTGGAAATTGTTATGTATGTCTTGATGCTGCTGGTAATGTTTTAGCCGGAAGAAGCAGTAAGGTTAGTTGTGATACACCTCCAGCTTCCCCTCTTGGTACTTGGACTAAGGCTGACGCATCCTCAAGGGCAGATTGTGCAGCATGGGCAGATCCAGCAGGAGCTACTGGAGCGGTTTGGTTGTCCAATTCTTATGAGGAGGGGGATGGCTATATAGATCTCTACCCAATGTGGGGATGGGCGATAAATACACAAGAACTAATACAAACACCTAGTAAGGGATTTATAAAAAACACAACTAGGGGAAATCCGATCAAGGGCTTCTTTAATGATGACGACCCATACAGGGATTTTGATACAGACGAAGGAATTTATAGTAACAAGCATTTCTTTGACAGGTTTGAGGGATTGTGTTCTGCCGGAAACGCTCCCGGCCCCGGAACCGGCGGCTCTTTGGGCTTTAGAGACTCTGCTGATGTAATGGACAAATGTCTCTATGACACAATTGACGTAACAGAAAATGGAGAGACAAGAAAAAAGAAAATAGCCACTGGAAATAGCTACACATTGTTTTGCCACGATCCTTATGGAAGAAAAGAAATCGTGATGACAAGCTCACAAGAAGGAGCTTGTACGGGAATGACTTGTCCTGATACCGACCCTGACTGCCAGCCAAAAAGCGAAGAATGTTGTACTACTTTAGGTGGTAGCTGGGTGAGAACGGGTGAATCTAAAGTAACAGCGGAGGAAGTTGATGTATCATTCTCTAGATGCAAATTCTACGATGAGCCAGATCCTTATAATTATGTAACCGGAGTAAAACAGGCTCAAAAAGGTGGGTGCTTGAACCCCGATTACAAAACAAAGAAGCAGTGTGACACATATGCAGACTGCTTCGATTCTAGTGGAGCTAGCACTGGTGCTACCGATGTTTTTGAGTGTACGTCGGGTGGAACTTGCACAGAAACGACGGAGGATGCTACTGGCACTCCGGTTACTAGCGTAGTTACAGCAAGCAATCGGCAAGAATGTAGAGAGCATTGTTGTTCTACGGAAGCTCTTGCTGGTGATAACACTTGTAAAACAGAATGGACTCCTAATACATGGACTGGTTGGAATCCAGCTACTGGAGATTTGGTTCGTCCTGACACCGCTACAATTCCTATTAATCTGCATTTGACTGGGTTTATTCATGGTCCTAGCAGTACAGACATTTTAGTGGATGGAGTAACTGAAAATTACTACTTAGCAACAGTTACCGAATTGCGACATGCCGCTAACGACCAAGACGCTTGGTTTAAATACTTAAGAACTTATGACTCTTGGCTTCCATGTAAGATGGGTTGGAAAGAGTGCATAATGAACGACAGTATGCAGGGCGGTTTAAAACATGCACAGGAAGCGTTTTTTGGTGTTGGTAGACCAGACTATCCAGCAGTTCCCCCTATATCAATGCCGTCTTCAACCGGCGACACATCTGTTGATGAACATAACGACAACATTCCGTATGCCTGCAAGGGAACAAGAGCCAATTTAACTCCAGAAGAACACAAGAAGATGGAGAAGAATTTCTCTTGGAGGGTTGTCAACGAAGTAGCTACCAAGTATTACGGAAGAACTTATTTAATGCAGCTTCCGTTTGCTCCACCTCTTGAGGTTGGATGCTCGGCAGATTCTGGTTGTGAATGTTGCAAAGATGAGAATGGCGGCATTCAAAGTCACTTACAAGATAAAGACAGTTGTGAGCATTACGAAGGGTATACATGGGAGACCCCATGCGAAAAAGGCGGGAAACCCATTGATAAGGAAGTAGATTGTGTTAATTTTAGCGCCTCTTGGAGAAAACGTGACACTCAAGCTGATTGCGAAATTGACGGCCACACATGGGGTCCATACGGAATACAAAGTGAGTGGCAGGCCATTGTTTGGGAAAAAGATGGTGAGGTTTTACGCGCAGACAATAGATGGGATATAGCGAGTGCCGCATGGCCATTTAACGATGCGGGTGTATGCGTGGATTTTACTACCGGCAATGAAATTCTTGAAATGAGAACGGAGGATGACTGTTTTTGGTATGGTATGACAAGTGGTGTGGTTACTGAATGGTTTGAAGACGCTCCACAGATAAATACCGTTGACAATTTAAGATACCCCGCTAACCAAAACTTCTGGAATGAGGATGGTAATTTAGAAGCCTTTGTCGCGTTTCCTCACACGGAGATACAAAGACTAAGCCACCAGCCGCACGAATTAAGTTTTAGAGAGTTTAATCCTGAAACTTTTATACATCAAGGAAGTTCCGATATAGCCGGTCCTGCTTCTTCAAACGGCACCATGTTTGTAAAAGCCTCGGTAGACCCCCAAATCTATTGGCTACCAGAAGTTTCTTATCACGAGGTTATTCATGGAGAAACCGGGAAAAAAAGATGTTATGTGGACGGGGTTTTACACGACCCTGAATATCTCGGTGAAGACCCGATAAAAAGCAAAGAAGAGTGCTTGTCTAAAAATGCCGGAACTGATACCAAAAGTTGGGAATGGAAGGGTGAAAGGCTCGCAAGCACGTTCTTAAAACCTTACGCTCTCATAAACATAGAAGGTGGGACTGCAAGGTATGACCTGCCTGATACCTATAACGATAAACGCGCCCAGCTATTTCCTGCCGGAGAACCATTTGCTGATGACTGTGATGCTCATCCAAGAATACCTCACTGTGAAACAGGGGCAGGTATAGTACTGAGGGGAGATCCTACGCATGGAACGCCGCAAAAGTGTTCCGACAATGGTGGGGTTTGGGTTGACCAACACGCCCGTCATGAATGCCAAACCGGTGCTGACGCACAAGGATGCCATTGGTCGAAGTCAGGAAGATGTATAGAGGCGGCAACCGGCGCTCCTACTGTCCCCCCAGTTTCAAAAAGAGAAGACTGCTTGGGTCCGATTAATCAGTGGGAAGAGGGTGGATATTGTGTTGCTGATGCCGTAACACCTATAGGTAGTGGTTATTGTGAAGATGCCAGTGGTATTGTTGTTACACATAATCCGACCACGGGTCTTCCGATAACAGACGACACGACATGTGAAGCACTACCGATGCATACTTGGATTGATACATCTGGGCGAAAACTGGTTCAAGGAGTAACCACATGTATTCCTCTCACAAAAATCAATGATTCGAGAACTACAGATGCTTATCTAAAAGGCGCCATGAACAACTATTTCCATCATCCGGTTCATATGAGAATGGGTTCTGATATAAATAGAGCGCCAATGGTTTCTGCTGCATTTAAACCTTACTATGCTGGAGTTCCTGTGGAAAGCAGGGTTTACTATTGGGGTCCATGGTCTAAGGGTAAGGATTGGGGTAAGGTTTTATACGTAAATGATTCGTCTTATCACCCCGGAACATTTGGGGCGGAAAGTGAAATGGCCAATGCTGCAAGAGCAAGATGTTTGGCAGATGTTGACCAATTCAGAATCAATCAAGAGGTTGAAAGAGGAAGTGTGACGATGAGTGGTCCTCCTATGTACGATTTGGGGACTCATGTTGCCTTTTCGCATCTTCCACCACCAGTGGCGGGTCCGGGTATTCCTTCCGCCCTTGTACCGTTGTTTACAGTGGGTCCAATCGGAACCCCATACTTTGGTCCGCTAATTACAGACATGTCTGTCGATGTGGGAGAAAACGGTATAACTACAACGTATAATATGCAACTGCAACCAAAATTTGGAGATATGCATGAAATACAAGAAAGAAGAGCGCGTGAACACGCAAAGATGCTGAGAGACGTTCATATGAAACAAGAAGAAAACTTGAGAAGAAGTAGACTTCCAGACCCACAGCAGTTCCGCAGCAAATATAGAGGATAAAATGGCAGAACCAAAAAAAGATGCTGACGCTAATATCAGTAACAAACATAAGCCTGATATATCTATAACCATGATAGGTGGCTCCCTGTATAGAAATTTAGGCGGGCCTAGCTACGACGCAAACGGGTCTCCCTTAATAGACCATGCCGGAAATACGCTACCATCTTTAGATGTTACAGCACAAATTGTTTATACAACCCAAAACAGTTTTAAGACTAAGTTTTTAGATAAACATCATGGTAAATCTCCCGACCATTGGAAGAGTCAGTCGGGGATGAGTCTTGATGGTCTTTTTATCCCTTATAGTGCCGCTTTCGCAAAAAGAAATGCTCAGGGTGAATTAGTAACGTCTGAGGGGTTTGAGATTGATGGCACTAAAGCCATGCCGCATTTTGAAAAACCCTACAGTTTTGTGGACGAAAAAGGTAACGAAATCCTTCTCTCCGATTGGGGTCATGTTGGTTCTGGCACGGTTAACTCATCAACTTTATACCCATATCCATCGGGACATAACGTTAGCTACATGGTTCGTGGGGCAAGCACACAAGATATTAAGGGTGAGCTTAAATTTACACAGGGTGGCGAGGGGACTGCGTATCCTAAATTGGGAGGCATGTCTACAGAACACGAAAACTTGGGTGGCGCGGCTAGACCGGTTGGACTAAGAGGACCGGCTGTTCTTACAGGATGGGGGTATGACACACATGGTATGCCCGTTCCAAATGCCAAGTATGACGCTGTACTGAGGGTTGGCGATAGAGAATCGGATTTTTGGGGATCTCCCAGAAACGAACCGGCCAATTATGCCAATAAAAATCCACAAAAGCACTTTCTTCCTCACCATCTACAAAGAACCGATCAGTGGAAAAGTGGCCCTATTGATCTGAGATGGGATAGAGATAGAAAGGTATGGGTTGGCGGTAGACATAATGGAATTTATTTGTGTAAGACAACTAAATGTATCCTACCGAGAGCTGGAATAGATGGAAGTAATAGTTTTAATTTTGGTATAGAAAATAATATAGCTTCTTTGGGTAGACTTTATAGAAACCCTTGTCCATCGGACGAATGTGACTATTTTATGTACTTTCCTAAAAGTTCTTTATACCCAGATATAGAGATTTACGACCCAGAAGATGAGAACTGGTGTGGTCAATGTCTGGCTAAAAAAGATTCTAATGATAACCTATACGCAAATTGCAATGAGTTTGTAAAGGCGTGTGTGCCTTTTTATGACGCAGTTATACTAAGGTCTACAGACCATGTAGTAGACGGAAAAAATTCTAGAGTTAACTGTGGAGATAAATTCTATAAGGCCGCTGGCGGAAACCCTTACGCTCGTAGACTAGGAGACCCGTGTCATGGATGGGGTTCTACAAAAGATTACGAAACAAAAGGTGAGAAATTAGTTGATAAGGTTCTTGGAAAAGACGACGGCACCACAAAAACAGAAGCAACATTCAGCGAAACAGCGCTCCCTCTTTTATACCAAAAAATAATAATTGAAAACCCACTAAACCAAGGGCTTATGCTAGGAGATAACTTTTTAAGTTATGATACAGGTAGAAGAATTGTAGTCGAGTATAGTAGATCCAAAAGTGATACGGTTTGTAAGGCAACCGGTCTTGACGAAACAATAACAGTTAAAGAAGTTATACCTATTCACATAATATTGCAGGCTGAATTCTTTGGAATGGAAATAATAAGTCATGCCGGTTGCGAACAGGGTGAAATGTCATCTTGTACAAGAAAGTTTTTTGCTCAAGGTTTTGTTACTGGAGAAGATTGCGGGCCAGACGATGATTACCCGCTGACCGCAATTAGGTAGGAAAAGACATGGGAATTGGGGACAATTTTGACACCTCCTCTGGAGGACTGAAAAACCAGAAGACTGGCCGGTATTCGGGCAAGGTCGCCGGAGCTTCGTTTTATGAAGATGGATCTCACGAACAAGACATCCTCAATTATTACTATAATGGTGGCCATCCTTGTAACGTAGGGTGTGGATGTCATGATGTTTGTGAGGGGTTTGCTAGCGTCGGTACTGAAGCCACGCCATGCTATCTTCCAGAAGAACTTCTTATAAGCGTGGTTCAAGACGAAACGAGTCGCTCTAACGCTAGAGTGGTTATAGGCAGCGATCAACAGGATAAAGATACCTTCTTTTTGCGGTATCATAACGGGGCTTGGCGAGGCAGAAAATGCTGTAATACAGGCTGGCCTGATGAAGAAAACGGTATGTCAACAGGATGCGGCCCTTGTGACCTTACGACTATTGAAGACACATCCCCAACAGATATTTATACATGGGGCGAAACACGCGGTTCTTGTATTTTTATTCCCACTGGCACCCCTATACCAGAAAGTGGTACTACTTATTCAGCTTCCACCAGAACAGAATGTCAAGACCTTCAACGCAATATGGAAATTGGCGGTCAGGCTTTTAGTTTTCTTATGGACGCTTGTGCGACTCTCCTTTCAGCCGGAATTGGGAAATACGCCGGAAAAGGGCTAGAGCTAGCCCTCAAAACGACAGGAGTGGCCTTTGATTTTAATTTCTGTGTAGAAGCTATGCAAAAATACATGGAAGTGACCTCGCCAGAAGCCGCTAAACATGCCAGTGCTAGAGACTGGTATAATATGCGAAATACCGGTAAGCAGTTATTTAGATGGGTTGCCGAGACTTACGTTGATGGATATGACGTTAAACGTAGTCAGTGTAACTACTCTGGCACAAAGGGTATATATGACCCTATTGATAGTCGGGTGATGTCACCTGACGGAAGAAGACTGAACCAACATGAAATAGCCGAAGAGTTCGGCGCACATTCGGGGGCAATTAGTTGGCTGCATGACGCAAGATCACATGATGATCATGGTGTTCAATTTGGAAATTGTCTACGAGATGGTGAAGTTGCGCCTCGACTTCCGGGCCAGTGTCTAGACAAAGACGGTAATACGCATACGTGTGGAGGTTTGTGCTTTGATTGGGACTCCTTTGTAGTTGATGGGTTTAACGATGAGACAAACTGTGTATCTGCTGGTGATTGTAGAGCGCCAAACGGCTACATATTGCCGAATATTCACAATGATGCCGATTGTCAAGCAGATGATCCCGACAACACGTTTAGAAATTATGAATGGCATGAAACTGACTGCACAGAAAAACAGTGTCATGAAGCGGGCGCTTGTAGCGAACAGCTAGATGGAAACGGTGATGAAATACCGCTACATTCTGACTGTGACGATATCTGCGAGGCAAGCACAGACCAAGTTTCTTGCTTGGGTGTAGATGGCTGTAAGTGGAATTCAAACACCAGCACATGCTACGGTGAAGGTAGAGATTTTGGTGAGTTGCAGTGCATGGCTTGTGGTGGAGATTGGTATCCTAAATGGGTGGATAGTGGTTACAACGCTACGGCTTGCTGTAGCGGGGCTGTCATTTCAGATGACGGACCTAATCACCAACCCGATCTAACTGGCCCGCCACAAATGAATGCTGGAGGACCGATCCTGACTAAGGAAAGGCTTCAAGGCACCTGTGTAAGCCCTTATAGAGAAGCCATTCTTGTTCCCGGCGCTCAAAATATTGCGTCTGGAGGAGCAACATTAGGTGCGCCAACACCCTGCGCCTCGATACAAAACGCTAACCAGCGACCCCTGCTAGCCAGTGATCCCTTGTATGGAGGCAACTACTTTACATTGATATTGAGGGGGTGTGATTATTATGGAGATTGCTCGTCAAGGCCCAAATCTGGCTGTCAGAAACAAACTGTCCCCCCTCAAAGTTCAGACCATTCTGAAAAAGAAAACTGCGAAGCGGATTATGTATGTATAGACGAAAATAATAATGATATTACATCAACGGCAGGTGTTTGTAGCGACGAAAACTTTTTAACTAGAGAAGATTGTGAAGCAGAAGCGGGGGCTGTCTGGACACCCGAATGTGAAGACCCAAACCAATTAATTAATAGTGTTTGGGAACCAGAACTAAGTGACCTGTCTCACAAGTATGGCGCTCCGGGTCTTGAAACAGTATTGTTTATACCTGTTGATCAAATGCTCAATTGTTCCAACTTTGACCTAACCGTAAAAACACCAATAGGTGGAGCTAAAGGTAGTGAAGATGGAAAATGGGGTCAGGCAAGATGGTTAGATAGTAGAGGGGATATAGATGGTAATCCGGCAGGGTTCTACCCCGGAACATATAATTACGCAGATGCAAGATATAAATCTTGGTGTGATATGTATGATTGGACTCTGGATGGGGTTGCAGACTACGACGCTTGGTGCGGTAAATTTGTTTATTATGAAAGCGGTTATACTACCGGTTTTTCTCGTCTTCAAAATCCCAATGGGCATTATAAGTTAAGAGCTTTAAATATACATCCACAACCGTTTAAAGCAACAGAGCAGGAACAGAAAAAGCATAAGACATATGATGAAGCGGTTGCGGATGTAGAGAAATTTAGCGCCTGTATAGATTCTGGAGTGGGCTATTGGCGATGCTATGACGGATGCATAGCTGAAGGCGACACGCATGAAAATTGTGATCAAGATTGTGGCGCAGGGATGGGCGGTTCTTTTTGTAACTGGGACATGGCACAGGGTTATGATTTCTGGTTTAAGAATGATTTTGCCTATACCGCCGCTGACGATATACACGCCGCTGGAGGTCCGTGTCGAACTATTGGTAGACAGGTTCTTGATTGGACAAATGGTCATTGGGGCGAAACACAGTGTGGCGGCAGATGTAACGGTAGCGGTATGCCGGGAGAGATTGGGCCAAACTGGAAAACTTGGTTCCCTTGTGAAGATCCAGAATGTATGGAAGTAGACGCGATGCAGCAGCCTATTCTGGTTGTCCCAAGTGTATGCGAAGGAAGAGGTAAGTGTCTATCTTTCGATCCAGCTACCAATACAGGAGGAAAGTGTTCCGATCCAACATACACTAACAAAGAAGAGTGTGAGGATAATGGGGGTTATTGGAGTCCTGACTCTCCCGTTATTACGGGTACAAACAATGGTAGGGAAGCTTGTGAAGCCAGTGGTGGTTATTGGCTAGGTTGTGGATGGGGGAAATCAGACTTTGGATGCCAACCCACAGAATGTGTAGACGTGGACGGTAATCCGCAGCCTTATGATAATGAAGCAGACTGCTTGGCTGCATGGTTTACATGGAATTCTCTGAATCTGCCCGGAAGTAATTGTCCATGCGAAAGCAACAAAACGCCGGGAGAGTGTAACAGTGAACAGTGCAAGTGGGATATTAATACAGGTGGCTACTGTAGAACAACGAGTGATCAGACAACAACACATCATTCGGAAGCAGACTGTGTGGCTCCAGACCTTGAGTGGATTCAGGGTTCCTGTCAGGAGCTAGGCATGTGTGGTTCTGATAATTGTAGTGATTGTAAGGATACAGTTCTAATATCCTCAGAATTAAGAGACTTGGTTTATGGTTACTCGCATAGCGGAACTAAATTAATACAGCCTAATAGCGCTGGAGACAGTTTAGATTATTGGGGAAGAACTGGTCTTTATCCCAACAATAACGAAGAAGGAATTAGTTATGTAGCAGACAGTTGCGTAGGCACAACCAGATCTGGCAGAGTTGAAATAGCAAGCAATACCAGTCCTGTTATCATTAAGTCAAGAAATCATTTGCTTAAGAATGGTGATCAGATTGAGATAAATGGTGTATTGGGTAATTTTAGAGCAAACAGAATGACCCATAGGGAATGGAATGAAACCGTATGGGAAGACAAAGATGGTGGAAAATGTAAGGGCGAACATTGTGACGATCAAGTATGGCCAGAAGCAAAATGTCCTCCAGAAGACGATGGCACCTGTAATCATCAAGTAACATTTTCGGACGGCACTTCTATAGACACTTGTTATAGCGGTAAAGATGACAAGGGGAATCCGCTTCCGGCTCCATGGGTTGTTGTAGAAAAATATGATGAAAATTATTTCAAGCTATTTACATGTGATGGAGAACCTTTAGACGGCAAGGTTACCACGACGGGATTTAGCTCTTGCAATCTTATTGATGGTACAAAAAAGGTTTGCGGAAGCACCATAGCGACTCATAATGGATTGAGACCTAAATGTCCATGCCAAACAGTTACTGGAACTGGAACAAGTACAGTTGTTACTTCAAGCCCTGAAGTTCCTCTCGAAGACGAAGCGTCATGTCTTACGTATGGTGGATGTAGTATTTTTGGTGGGGGAAACCCGCCCGGAACCCAGCCGGAAGCGATAATGACCTTGGCCGATTGTAACAAATTGGCACAAATTTATGTATCATACGATCCAGATAATGGTCATCAATATGCAGACGCTGATACTGGTCAAATTGCCCCATGCGCAGAGATAGATATCTTTGGTCAAATTGATGGGTCAGGATGTTGGAATCAACTTGCGTGGGACAATCCCGGCAAATTCCAAGTTGGTGAGGTAGGAGACCCAGAAACAGGATCATCAGGAGTTGAAGCGTATAGCGTATGTCCTTACACCGGCATGTGGTACATGTCTCCTGAAGTCCAAAACTCAACACCTTACGATCATAATTCAAATGACTATAGAGATGGTTGGGACGGTACTGGTGTCGCAAGGCTTGATCTGCCCAACATGTCAGACAATTACTATGTGCAAATAGAACAAAAAGAAAATTGCCCTGTTTGCGCCGATCATTTTATGCCTACAGATTTGGTGGCTACCGTATACCCACAAGATACGGATATATTTAGATTGTTAAAATCGGGTTATAGTCGATGCAATCGTGACTACACAGATCAAGGTGGTTGGTCTGGACAACTAAAACCATACGCCGATGGTAAGACCTGTAGCGTTATACAAAATACGTCTTGCGGTAAAACATATCCAGCTTGCTGGGAAGACTGTATGGAAACCGACCCAGATACACTTCCTTCTGGCATGTGTCTTACGGAACATTGTAATAAGCAGTGCTGTGACGACTGCGCTCTGCATCCAGTTCGCGCTTTCAAACCTACGGAAGGACCGTTCTTGCCAGATGGTAGCCCCAACACTAATGTAGGAAAGCTTAAAGATACGTGCTGTAATTGTGAATGTACGAGTATGGACGATAATGTATACGGAAGAATGTGTGATGCTGGATGTCCAGAAAATCCCACGATTGATGAATTTATAGAGAAATGTGGCGGGTGTGGAACGGATGGTAGCTGGGTGTGTCATCCAAACGGGTGTGATCACATGAAATGCCGCATGGTGGCCGACGTATATATGTGTAGCTATACAGGCACCAATGGTAGCAGTCAAGAAGCTATAGATTGCATGGGCGGCATGGCGATGGCGTTCGATACTGATGGCGATGGCGTTCCTGATACCTGTCTACTCAACGGTGCCACGCCTATTAATGATTGTGAGCCTCAGCCTATGGGAGGTCACTGTGAATGTGAGCCATGCACCGGTTACCCAAAAGGAAGGGATGATTTATGCGAAGGGGATTTCATCGGCTGTAACGATCAAGTTAGCGCAATGGGCGGTTATGGTGCGTGGTGCGACGACGCTTGCAAAAATGGAAGTGGTTATTTCAAAGACGGTCAATGGGGAAGGGATAACAAGTTAGGATCAGAGTGCGCCGCCAACGACATTGCAGAATGTTATGTAGCAAAAGGGTGTAAATGGGAGCCTGATAATGTAACAGATCCTAGCGGCCCCGGAACATGCAAAGCAAACAATTGTAATGGTGGTGCAGAATTCCCACCAAGCACCGCATCTGGCATAACTTGCTACGAAACAGAGTACGACGTGAGGCACGGATGCCCCGGACTAGAGTCACCGATAGACATACCCCTCGTTTTTAATGGTGGTTATTGGGCTTCCGATTGGCTATTCATGGGTAATCCAGAAATTATCGACGGTGGTAACTACGAACTAGATGCTTTTGGAGTACGTTATGTTGGAGGTATGTCAAGCAAAGGAAGTACTTATTGGGGTTATTCTTGCAGTCATCATGACTGGAAACCCTGCTGCCTTCCTGAAGGTAAATGTATTGATGACTGTGGCGGGTTGAGACTGCCTCCAAACAACATGATCGAGTATAAGCAGTGGTGTAATGAACAGGCATATACTTGGAAGCCAGAGAGAACCGTTAGGACTTGTTACGAATGTGATTGTGGTTCTTGTGACACAATGAACGACTTAAGGGATTTTGAAGTTGGGTCGTCCACACCTCCTCTCCCTAAACCAGCACAAGATGCACATTGGCTAAGAATGAACTTGGCATGTGACAACGACGCTGGAGTTCCGGGTGATGGCACAGCTATTGACGGCAATGCAAGGTTTAATCTAACTGGCGATTACTATCACAATCATCAATTAGGTTTAAGTTGGGAAATTACTACCTGCTCATTCCCCACATGTGGAAGCGAGTTTTATAAGCCTCCTTGTCCATTAGAAACAATAGAAGGAGACCCCCCAGAGAAGTCCTATGAAGACTGGGACTTTGGCTGTTACGGATGTTCAGCAGTGAATAATTGCGTTAACAAGCATGGTGGTTGCGGTGAAACTAAATGTGGCAATTGTTCTAGCACGCCAACATTAGATTGTAATGGTACACCGCCATGTATATCCTGTTGTACTATTAACACAGATGGTTACTCTACATGTCCAAACTTGGGTGTTCCGCCACACAGGTCTGACACTTTTCCGGTATGTTTTGGTAAAGGGCAAAGTCTAGATGACATGCTCCCAGACTGGTGGTACAGCGGTGAAAAAATGACCGTTTATCATGTAGACATGGACGGAGAGTATTGGGAAGCGAAATCTGCGGGTGGCGAATGGAAGAGAGAGCGTGGTTACGACATTTTAACAGTAAGAACTAGTAATGCAAAATGTTGTGCTGGAGGTCCACCAGATTGGCCCGCAGGCTATTGCAGTGATGAAAACTTTACCACAAAGGATCAATGTGAAGACGGAGGAGCCTTGTGGCATCCAACTAAAGTTACGACAGGTAGAGCCAATAGGGTCGAAGCGGAATTAGGAAATCTTGGTGACTATCCTAGAAATAACACATCTAAGAATCCTGACATGGGTCTTGGGCATACAATCCTTTCTGAGGATATTCCTATGGGAGGAGAAAGACATCACAGTGGATTTATAGCAATTCATGTAGAAGACGCAACAGTACTGAGGACTGGAAATGCCGCGTTAGACAGAAAACTACAAAGAAGAAGAACAAATAAAAATAACGTATGGATGAAAGATGTTTTTTCCGACAAAAGATTTCGATATATGGATGGGGGATTCTTTAGAGAAGAGCCTTCGCCATACGGATTAAATCCTTGGCCGGTAGCCCACCAAAGTCCGAATGGAATAAGGAATAGACTTGAAAGCCTAAGAGAGCCTTTTAAGACCGATCTTTGGGTTACTGGGTATATCGCACCCGGAAGAATTGGATTAATACCTAACGCGCAAACAATGCAGGAAATAGCTGACGAAGCACTGGCTAGCCAAATTCCTTCAGAAGACCCACCACAAGATGATAGTGGCGGCGGTCAAAGTGACGATGGATCTAGCGGTATAGTTGCAGGAACCGAAAACATCCCTGAAATTCCAGAAACTGTTGTGACTGGTCAGGTGCCAGAAGCATCTCGAATGTATGGCGGAGACAGTTTAGAGCATCTTTACAAGAGAAGACTCGCCATTAGTTCTATTGAAAACGAATACGACCCAGCAGGAGATAACTTCCTACATACATTGTTTACTACAACACATCCGCACGATTTAGAAGACGGTGAAAAAATAGTTATTAGCGGTGCCGTTACTTATGAAGCAGAATGTGTTGACCAAGAAGACGAAGAAGCTCCTCCGGGTGAATGTGTGAGCATTGATGGCACGGGTAAGGTTAAGGGGCCAGTTATACAAGGGGTGACAAAACTAGAATGCGAATCTGAGTTTTGTATAGTAAACGGATCTAGAGATGATACTGTTACTGACAAAACCGATTGTGAAGGCATGGGAGGAAAATGGTGCGGCCCAAGAGGTGAATGGGATTCCAGACTGCCAGAAGGTACGAAAGTTGATGAACATACTTGTGAGAATGATTATCAAGGTAAATTTATAACCAAGAAAAAGTGGTACGAATTTAATGAAGGCTGTTCAGCACATTGTCGTCTAAGCAAGTTTACAGATACGAGCGGTTTGAATTGTACTGCAATGGGTGGTGGTAACGGAGGTCATTGCCAAGAGACTCTCTTTATTGACAAGGGCGAGGGGAACGACCCAGAGTATAAGATAGCTGAGTCTATATTTGATAATGAACACGTAGTTAAAGTTCACAGCTCGACAACATTTAGTATTCATTACGAGTCAACAATACATTTTGAAGATCTTGAGAACACGCAAAGAACCCCTTATGCCATTTCGGGATCGACCGCTGCAAAAACACCTTATGACCCTACGGTTGGAACAGGGGTCGGCAGCGCGCACAGAAAATATGTAGAAACCTTTGACCCCATGCTTGATGAAAACTATAAGACATGTCAAGAGTACAACGATTTAAATTGTGATGTGCAAAAAACAGAAGAGGACTGCAAGGATGCTGGCAAGGTACATGGACTAGATGGATGCGCATGGGATCAAAGCAGTAGCACTTGTTCAAGAATCGAGAGCGTATGCGCCGACAACGAGCTTTGTTATATTAGCACTGGTCAAACTACCAGCGGTGATTGTTTTGGAAGACCCCCACAAGTTACAACCAAGTCTAATGGAGCTTTTGAAGAAAATATTGTGGCAAGAGAAAAGGGTCATGAGATAGGTATTGGGCCAGCTAAAGACTTATATAAAGATATAATTTATAATAAGAATGTATCTGGCAGACATATATATAGTAAAATTGACAACGATTGCGAAGCACTTACAGATATTCAGGGAAATAACTTAAGCTGTCCTGAGAGTTATAATAAGTTTAGTGATAATGAAAACGAAGCTATATGGAGTCGTCATGGTGGATTATTTGATATAACGGTAGGGTCGAAAGAACCAATGAACAACGCACACCAAATGAATAGCACGACTCCGGTTAATTTGACGTATTATGTTACCGCACATGAGGCTTGTTGTAATATTTTCCAACCACCGGTTCTTTATGATTGTTATGATGGTTGTTATGAAGGTTATGGTCCTTGGAGGGGGCTACCATTTGAAGAAGAAGGGTCTGTGTTTAAGATTACTGTAACTGAGGCACAGGAATAATTATTGGAAGGAATAAAGTAATGTCAGCACAAACCAAAGGCTTTTTTGAGCCAAACAGCAACACTGGATGCCAATGTTCTATTCCTGATGGAGAAGCCTCCGTATTTTGCGACAGGCATAAATGCTTAAAAAGCAAGCACATGCACTCCTTGTGTCAAAGGAATCCAAAATATTTTGCTATGTGGGAGAGGGGAGAAGGGCCAAACCAAGAGCATCCAGCCTTAAGCATAAAAGACGACAAAAAAGTTACCATGCCCACGGCAGAACTGCTAAGTCTTGAATCTGGGAATAATATGACGGGATTTTTTGGGGAAGAAAATCAGCCAGAGCCAGAAAAAGGGTTTTTTGAAGATGATGAGTATTTTATGGGGGATGAAGAAATACCCAAGAAGTCTAGGGGTCTAGGAGATACTATAGCTAAATTTACTAAAGTTACTGGAATAAAAAAATTAGTCAAAAAAGTAGTGGGAGAAAATTGCGGATGTTCAGAGAGACAGGCTGCTTTAAATAGGTTTCTTCCATATGGTGGCCAGCCAAAGAAAACCAAAGGCTTTTTTGAATAATGGTGTATAATAATATGGTTTTAAGGAGATAATTATGGCAACAATCTCATTTTATGCAGGCACGACTGCTATTAATAATCTGTCAGGCTCAGGCTTGGGCTTTTTTGGCGGATCGTTTGGTCAGTCTGTAGAGATAAACTCTTGGCAGGGTAGTACTTTTATCACTAACGGTACTGGTAGTACCAACGGTGGAACTGCTAACAATGTAAAGTACGCTAGTGACACCACTGCGTATGCCGTGGGTGTAACCCCAGCTACGGGTCTTAAATATATACCAAATAAGTATGCTACTTGCAATATTCGTTTCACAAACGCTACAACGGTAAAGACACAAAACGTTCGTTTGAGAGTCTTTGATCGTGCTAACAAGAACCATCCCGCAAGTGGTGTGGTTACGAGGGTGTTTGAGCTGCTTAACCCACGACTGACCTATGGTACTGTAGAAGGTTCTGGGGATGCTAAATGGTGGGGTAGTTCTACTCATGACGGCACAGATGTATTCTCAAGTATGCAAGGGTCTCCCAATCCAAGCGTAAGACTTCCTGCCGGTGTAAATACTGTAGGTGGTAGTGGTATTATTGTACCGCTTGCACAATCACCCGGACCTAGTGGTTTCTATGCTGGTGGAGGCAATACCAATACTGGTCAATACACTCAGCATGACTGGTATGTTGGTGTTAGTGCTTCGCCTGATAGTGTGGGTAGTAAGACACTATATGGTCTTTATGTAGAGCTTGAGTATTTATAATCATTGGTATTCAAGTTAAGTGGTTTATCTCATGGCCACGCAATAAAAAACCCCCGCCTCAAATCTGAAGCGGGGGTTTTTTTGTCCACTGACTTATAAGAAGATTTACTCTTCTTGTTTCGTTTCAGGGTTCCATTTAACCCAGCCACGATCCGGTAGCCAGTTGCCTTCCTTATCCTTCCGTCTTGGGAAGAGCCTTCCGCCCTTCTTCATGACACCAAAGGAAAGTCGTGCGCCGCAATCCATACACTTTAATTCGTAGTATAGATTGTCTTCTATATTGCGAACTTGAAACCGCAAGTTCTCACTTTGACACTTGCCACATTCGGTTTCGTCAAAAACCTCTTGAAAGGCACCAAGTTGAGCAAAAAGATCAACCTGTGTTTCGCCTTCAAGCTCTATAGAAATACGGCCATTGTTGGTGGTGTAGTTAAGTCTCATGATTAATTTCTCCAATCTTCATTGTACCCAGCAAGAGATTCTGGTACTGACTTAGTTTCATTTTGATATTGATTCAATAATTTTATCATACTCTTTGCACGATCTCTCTTTACATCGTTTATGCTCCTATAGGTATTCTCACCGCAGTTTATAAAGTTCATCACGTTAATATCCAAAAGAGAGCATCGTTTGTCGATGAACTGAATTTGCTGAGGTGTAATCCTATCGTCGGGATCGTACTCTCCATCAGTAGACTTTGATACACTTTTCTGTACTATTTCTACGATATCTTTTCTTGCTAACTCTTCTGCGGCTAAAGCCCTAATCTTAAGCGCCTTTCTTAAAGCTCTCCCTTCAGCCCTCGTGCTAGCAGTAGCGACAGGATGAGCGCAAAAGAGATCATCAGTATTGCCGTGCCACACATCGGCCACCTCTTTAAATGTTTTTATATACCCACTGTTCTTCCAGTCGAACACAACCTTATATACGACAGTGGCTCTTCCCGGCCCATTACCGTCAGTAGACGGGAACACATCACATGGACCACTCTCTATAATGGTTCCAAGAAGAAGCTCAGACACTCTTCTCAGTCCAGCACAAATAGGGTTGCCATCAATAAGTTCGTTATCCTCAAAGTGTGACATTGCATAGTCATGCCATTCTGGGGAAAACATGCTTGGGGCTTCGCTATCATAAATAGCATCTTCGCCTGAAGCACCCATTACGCCGTCGTCTTTTTCTTCTTCAAAAAATTCTTCTTCTTCTGCCATCTCAAATAATTCCAATTGTCCTTCGTTTGATTCAATTTTTGTCGCAGGTTCCATTATGTCTCAATTTCAATAAGTCTTTTAGACGGGGCTGGAAATTTCTTTTCTATCTTTTGTAATTCTACAATAACCGCATTTAGAGCATCTCGCATATTTTTAGAAGAAAGATTTCTAATTATATTTTTGACTCGTAAGACTGCATACCCTCTGTTGATAAGAAGACCAGCTTTCTGTGCATCTGCCCTAATATGCTTTTGTAAGTTCGCCTCTCCCCAAATAGGGAGAAAATGAGCGGGGCCGTCTATCTCGATTGCCGTTTTCAAAGTCGGAAGGAACAAATCCACTTCCATTTTGTCGTTGGCAATAAGACCACGCTTATGGAATATAACCTCATAGCCAGCGGCGGTCAAGCCTTCGTGAATAAATTTTTCAATTTTCGAGCCTTCCTTACTGGCCTTCCTTACAGCAGCCGCCGCAAGTTTTCGTAGGTTGGCCTTTTCCTCTTCTGACATTTCGTCCCACTGCTTCTTTGAAAGCTTTGATCGACGGTCTCGTTCCGTATCTTCCATGTCATCCCAGAACTTTGACATACCGTCACTAATAGCGATCTTTTCCGCCTCTGTTCTTTTCTTTCCTTTTGTGGGATGCTCGTGTCTACCGCTGGCAATGGCGACCGTTTGAGCAGTGCTTCTGTCTCTGAGATCAACTCCCAAGGTCTTTAAAGCCCGCCGAATCTTATTAGGGTACGTTTTGAGTTCTTGAGCGATCTCATATGTACTCTTATTCTTATTCATATACTGGTCTATAATAAACTCTTTATGTTTTTGCAGGAATTGACTACTCATTATTAATTACTTTCATTAAATTTTCTACACAAAAGTTTGGAACCACTCCGCAAACATCTCTATTACAATAGTTTTTTATGGCTTTCGCATGATCCTTGCTTCTTGCTATTAGCTTGATTTCAGGATTGTTAAAAGCTGTCACTATGTAATCATAGTCTATACCACGAGGTCTAGACCATTCTAAGTCCCATACATAAAAATATTTGTCTAACGTCGAATGACTTTGTGCTAGAGAAAGGCAGGTTGATACGGTGGTTGCTATTGCAGTACCGTCAAAGCTCCACAACTCATTTATTCCCATAGAAGAACATTGGGGCTGTATAACTGAGTTCCCAGCGCTCTCAAAGAACAATACAAAATCATCTAAGCTATCTTTTAAATATTTATTTATATTCTTTATGGCGTAATAAGAAGCCTGACTAGCATTCAGGTCTTCTAAGATTATACCTGTTTTTTTACGCTTTTGCATCAGCTTTTTCTTTATTGTCAACATACCATTTAATGGTTGCAGTAAGACCGTCTCGGATATTCATAGGATCTAATTCTATAAGCTCTTTCATCCTATCTACACTTAAGAGCTTTTTCATTTGTCCATCGGGTTTGTCTGTATTCCAGACTACCTCACCTTCATATCCTACTATAGCTACAATATATTCTACCAGTTGTTTGATTGATATGTCACTACCAGTTCCTATATTTAATGGTAGGGTAACGTCATCGTATTTTTCTAACGCTTGGACAACAGCGTTTGCTGCGTCATCGACATACATAAATTCTCTCATAGGAGCGCCGGTTCCCCAGCATTCTACAGAGTCATGCTCGCCCTGTTTGGCTTCTACGAATTTGCGAATAAGCGCACCCACGACTTTTGTGCGAGTTAAATTAAACGTATCATATCTTCCATAAAGATTTGTGACACAAACAGCTACACTTTTAAAATCATATTGTTTGTTATAGGCTTCTGCCGCAGCTTGTAGCATTCGCTTGGCTAAACCATGGGCGCGTATTGTTCCGTTAGGAAGACCGTCCCAAAAAGTGTTTTCTTCCAGTACTTCCATTCCAGTATCTGGATAGGCGCAGGATGTCATTATAGAAACGAGCTTTTTGACTTGCATATACTCACAGGCATGATGAATGTTTAATCCCATGACCGCGTTGGAATACAAAATGTCTGCGGGATACATTCTATTAAATTCAATACCCCCGTTATATCCTGCGGCATGAATACAGTAGTCTGGGCGTGTTTCGTCTAGAAAACGAATGGCCTGCTCTAAGTCGGTTAGATTTACTTTGCTATGACTTAAGACTATAGGCTCTGCCCCCCTCTGGTGAATCTGATCGCAAATAGCCCGACCAAAAAACCCCTCGCCGCCCGTAACTAAAACTTTTGAGTCTTTGATATCAATCATGAATACTGATGCCTAATCTGTAATATTGGTGCCACTTTGATTAATTCGTTAATGCCGGTTTTCATATCTACGTCGCAGTTAAACCCCTCGGCTTCTAACTTATCATAACTCACTTCGTAGTCTCTTTGGTCAGCATCTTTTCCAATTTCTTCATAATGTACAAAGCATTCTGTTTTTTCCTTGACATATTCCGCAAGCTCCCTTTTTGTCCAATTTAGGTCGTTTGCTCCGCAGTTATAAACCTTATGCTTCCAGTTACCCATATGCTCAACGCCCATAGTAAAAGCCTTTGCCATATCCCTTACATGGATAAAAGTTCGCCGGAAGTCTGCTTGAAAAATAGTAAGTATCTTATTTGTGATTGCCTGATAAACAAAATCGTTTACGAGCAAGTTCACCCGCATACATGGGCTAACACCAAACCCTGTAGCAAACCTAAATGAGACTGTATTATCTTGTGCGGCCACCATTTCCTCTGCAACACGCTTATTTACGCCGTAGAGCGACACGGCATTTAGTGGGGACTCTTCTGTGCAAATACCCTCCACTTTGCCGTAGACGCTGCCTGTGGAGGCGTAAACGAATGGCATTTTGGGGTTATAGGATTTGCGGGCTTCCAGCATGTTTTTTGTACCGTCTATGTTTACCGCCGTGGCGAGCGAGGGCTGGGATTTGCAAGCCGGAAAGCCAACAATAGCAGCAAGGTGAATAACAGCGTCACACCCAAGGATAGCCTCCTTCATTTGTTCTAGTCTTGTAACATCCCCATACTCAAACTCAAAATTGGGGTTTGTAGCTAGGGGTATAATAGCATCGCATTGACCCTTATGGAAATTGTCAACACATTTTACCCGATACCCTTTATCGAGAAGATGGCGACACAAGACATTGCCTACATATCCGCCACCGCCCGTTACTAGGATTTTTGCCATTTAAAATTTCCCTTCATTTTTTTAATCGCTGCTCTTGTTATTCTCTCGGTATTCATTTTGAATAAGAAGTCGCCAAAATCAAATATTGACACCCAAACATTATCGCCATCAAAACTCCTTTTCAATATATTTTCGGGGGCGTAATCTTTTTTTGGAACGTCGAACTTTTCGCATATCTCATAGGCTTCTTCAAACATGTCCGTCATTTTTGTTGTCAATCCACCCATAACATGATCAGAAATGTATTTCTTCTCCGTAACATCCCTATAAAATGGTTCCTGTGTAGTCAACATTTCTGGATTTTCTTTCATCGTTTTTATAAAAACAGACATGTCTTCATACTTTTCATCACACCTTACTTTTATAACATATTTTGTTTTTACTTTTCTCATTCCATTTAATGAAGACGCCACCTGAAAATTTACATTCATCCAGTTAAAAACTTTGGAGTACTTTTCTGGGTCATCTTCAATGTAGGTCGTGTTGTTTCTGGCTAAAAACCTTTTGGTCGGTTTAATACCGTCGTTTTTCCAAGTCGATATAATTGAAGCGCCAACAAACTTCATGTACGTGGGTATGTTATGTATACCCCGACACAACGACCCTCCTTTGGTGTGCAATGGCCCCTGTAGTACTATTGTTACATCATCGTGTTTCATTGAAGCCCACGCTTACAGAACCCGTATCCATTTTCTTAAACAGTTCAATATAATCAGAACAAATTGCATAGCAGTTTAAATTGGGTCTGGCCAGCTCTGGTTTCATGCATATAGTCCTGTTTGTAACCTCGTATCCGGGGTAGCTAATTATGTACCCGCCACTAGTAAGCGTATACGGATCGTCCGCATGATAGAAGCAATGAATATTTTTATGTATTAACATCCCATCTAAAGCGGATAGGTTTTTTGCATGACAGAGAAGATTGGGGTTCATTAGGAAGTTAAGATAAATCGGATAAGACGGATCGTCATGTCCTAAAAACCAGTTGCCATTTATTTTCCATACGTCAATCTCTACGTCATACCCAAGAGACAGAGCCTGCTTGATATATGCGGGGTCATTTTCTAAGTCTGGGTGTCGGCCTCTAATGTTACCTCTATGAGAGATCAATTTCATCTTCGAGCCTTTCGTATTTTATGTTGTACAGTGAGAACATGCTTTCAGTGTCTTTCCAGCTTTTATGCTCTTCTGTTATACCTATTGTTTTAATTTGTTGTACGCCGTTCAACCAAAGAAGATTGATAAGAAAGTGTAAACTACTAGACATATTTCTTAATACGCCATCGTTATTCTTCATTGCTTGAATGTTATCAACATCTTCTCTTAAAAATCTTACAGTATTGAATCTTTGAAAGTCAATAATTGTGTCTGCATTTTCAAAGGATACAATTGGATGGGATATGTTCAGTCCTTCATATACACCCTTGCTTTCTTTGAATGAACAGAAGTCCTCTAGATTGAAGAACATGTTTGAATATGCAGGTCTTCTAGTATAGAGAAAGACACCAAAAGAAGGGTTTAGTATCTCCGTTTCCTTTTGCCTTTCCCCCCATAGGTGATGTGATATACAATGTGGAATTAGGTGATGTCGCCATCTTTTCCTAAAGTTCGATATATTATGTATAATCCGAATCAGATCCAAAGAAACCACAATGTCAACCTTGTCGATGGCATAAAGTGATTTTCCGGTAGACAAAGTGAAGTAGTCCTGATAGCCATCAAACTTTTCTATACTGTTTGACGAACCAATTAAAAGAACAGGCTTATCAATTTTCAGGCTTGTTAAGTCCACCCGTATCTTTTCTCACTATATCTGAAGGGTCTAGTCCATCAATCCAATAAACTTCTAACGCTTTCGTATCTTCTAAAGCCTCAAAGCGATGGTCTACTCCGGGCGGAACATCCGAAAACATCCCGTCTGTTAAAATTGTCTCATCCTCACTATCCTGCTTATATATAATAACCTTAAGAGCGCCTTCAAGCACAATAAAACGGTTCCATTTATTCTCGTGATGATGTCGAGAGCAGTATCCACCGTTTACTGCTTCGATGTAATGCACCTCGCTTGTACAGTTCTCAAAGAAACATCGCGTTGTACCCCAAAACTTTCCCTGAATAGCACCTGTTAATGTTTTATGACCCATTTAGTTCTTCCTCAAATACTGGTTTTAAATAGTCCCACATTTCTCCGCTTTCAATTTCAGATGAGTCCCACTGAAAACAGGAGACCGCATTAGCTATTTTATATTTTTCATCTAGTGTTGGCACATAAGGATTATCAATATCCTCTATTGCAGTTCTTGATATTTTGCGAACTGGCGAATCTCCAAGGCAAATCGTAGGTATGCCTAGAAAATTAGCCTCCATTAGTATACCACTTCCATGGGCAACCAAACATCGTGGTCTGTCTATATCTTTTTTATCTACCATTTTGATTAAACCACCCCCTTTTATAAAATCAGTGTTGGGTATTTCTTGCTTTCCTTTCCAAGAGGGTTTGGGTTTGTAGATAATGCGACCGTTGTGATAGAGTCTTATTAGTTCTATTTTTTCTGTGGCATATTGCGTAGGGTGTGACAATTTGTGCCAGATGTGATATTTCTCCGAGCTTCCGGCAAACATGACAGGACTGCTTGAGTCTAAAGTCTGTGTGTCTCTTATCGGTAAAAAGTCTGTAATAGTATTAACCCTAGAGGCGTTGTCTTCAAATTTTTTGTAATGCTTGTCTGGAAAATAAGAGTTGATTGACAGCCTCAGCATTCTTTTTGGGTTTTCCTTGAGCCTGTGTCTATCTACAGCTTTATCCATAAACACCCAATTGACACCAAGATCCTCACAAATACTCCTGTAGTCTCTACATATTATTCCATATAGGAATACAAAGTCATAATTCTTAAGAAGAGACTTATTTTGCTTGACCTCCTGTCTTGGAAGGAAGTCGGGTTTAAAGGCTTTTCCAATCGCTCTTTTGAAATTTTCTGGAATCACCCTCCTGTTTATAATAGCGAATTTCATGCCACACCCAAATGTTTAAAAGGAAGACCTTGTGATATCTCTTCTAAATTCCATTGAGTGTACGCCAGATTGTTTAGCCATTGTGTTCTGTCTGGCATGAATGGATTTGTTATGGTTCCATGATTGATTTCATGAGAAGTTACATCCCAAGCCATCGAAGACTGATTAAACGTAATGGTTGGTATTCCGCTTATCACAGACTCCACAGCAGAATTTGAACTATAACAGATAACAATATCAATCTTCTTTTCTTCTATTACCTTTGATAGATTTTCTTCTTCTACGGTCGCCATTCCAAAGCTAGTCATGTCTATTGCCTTGTCGTAACGGTGTCCAAACCCCTTGTGTCGCATCATCTTCGGATGTGGCTTGTATCTGATTTTGTAACTTTTATCAAGTTTTGTGCTTAGTTCATGTGAAACAAATCCACACCAACTTCTTAGGCTTATATCCTGTATATTTTGATCCCAAGGAATCTGACCGCATACAAGCATATTAAGTTTTTCATTCTGCTTTTGCTTCCAAGGCTTTACTTCAATTTTAAGTTTTTTAAACCTATCAGCAGACATGTTTTCATTTTTATAATATCCCAAACCACCCGGACGATCCCAGCCAACTAAGTAGTAATCCTCCCGCTGAAGAAACCCCTTTTCAATGACAACGATTTTATTACCATTTCGTGTTTGGCAGTCGTATATGTTTTTTAAAAAGTAGGAGTCTCCCCTGATGTTTTTGTGAGACCCCCAAACTATTGCAATATCGCATGGTTTATATTCTTTAATACTGGTGGAAAAATATTCCAAACCCAAACTATTTATTCCGTCAAGAACGGAATTCATAGCAAAAGCCTCTCTATGCTCGCTGTTTTTATCTACATTGCGAAATATACCTATCATTTTAATGTAACCCTAACGAGGGTAAGATCGAAGACCCCCTCATCTCGCTTTTCTTCTTCAGTTCTTTCCCAAGTGTACAATTTTTCTACAACGTATTCGTCACCCAAGCAATCTACGACAGGTTTGCATCCTATCTCTTCTGTTTCATTATAATAATCGTCAAATATAACAATCGTATCTTTATGGATCAATTTTTTTATGTTGTCCCAGTCGCTTTGGATTGTTTCTACAGAATGTCCCCCGTCAATAAAAACAAAGTCTATGGGTCTGTCTGGCTTGAATCTAGGTAGTGTTTTCTGCGTGTTTCCCATTTTTAGTTTATGTGGAAAATCACGAAGTCTTTTTGACGCTGCTTGTAGCGTAGGAAGGGTTTTGCCATGATATTCTTCTACGGCTATTTCTTCGGTCATAAAATCGAACATGTCAAACCCGTAATAGAAAACGTCGTCTTTATGAACCATTGCGGTTTCTATCATTATCCTAGCCGTAAGGCCGATATGAGTGCCAATCTCCAGTATTGTTGATGGTTTGTGTTTATGTATTTCTTTTGTTATATAGTCGTATCTATCCTGCCTGCCCATGTTACCCATTTAAATTCTCCCATGCTCTTCCTGATTTAATTTCTTCTAACGTCCATTGGTTGTGAGCCAAGTTCTTAAAAAATTCTCTGTCCATAGGTGGGTTTTCTACGTCCTCTATGGAACCTAGCTTTCTCGCTGGGTTTGTAAAAATTGCGGGAACGCCCTGTGCCATAGCGTCTATTGCGGAATTTGAATGATCTGTTACGACACACCAAGCGTTTTTTATAACCTCTGACATGGGGTTTTTATATTTTGTGGAAACCAAGATCTTTCGATCCGTGTGTTTTTTAATTTTAAAAATTGTCTCTTCTAACCATGTCTGTAAGTTTAGTACTGAAGCCATGTGTTTCGAGGGTGGAACTATTACAATATGATCTCCAGACTTCCTCCAGTTTTTTAGCTCTACCTTTAGGCTGTTAAATCTATCCCAAGTATGGTCTCCAGAACCGTTATGCCAAAAATTATTGTGGGTTATTCTATAATATCCATCATATAAGTCTGGGTCTGTAGAACGCCCAAAATACCCGTGGTCGATATACCAGTAGTTCGGTGTGTTTCGCATGATATGATCTCCTCCATACAGTATTCCGTAAACCGCGACCCTTGGGGGGTGTTGGTTTTTTATAAAGAGGTACTCCCAAGTCGCTATATTCATGGCGGGCTTTTTACAGCCTTCGGCAAAAGCTCCGCAAACCACCAAACTTCTGCCGTTATGGTTTTTAGTCAGTATACTAACTGGGGCTTTTGAAACCATGCTCTCTCCAGTGTACACCCTTGTTGTGAGTGATAAAGGAATCAAAAACCCCTCTTTCAACTACATCGCACTCCAGTTCGTTTTCTACCAAATCGTTTACTTTTATCTCCGGGTGAGATTTTATAACCTCTCCAAATATGTAGCTATCGTCCCATCTTTCATATTCTCGAAATTTTCCGCTGTCGAATATGTCTATTACAATCTCAAGAAACTCTCTGCCGCCGTTGGTCATATGAAACCCAACAAAGCCACATTCTACGCCAAGATTTCTTGCCCTTCTTCCTTTTCCGTAATGACAAAAAACCCCATTGTCACCAAAAACTTCAGACATATAATTTGATGTAAGAGATATTTTGTTCCCTTTATGAATTCCAAACTTAAATACGACATCAGAATCCACAAAGATTATGGCATCGTAGTCATATTCCATGGCCTTCTTAAGGGTTGGTATTTTTCTAAACCATTGACTAGCCCTGTATCTAAACTTATTTTCAAACACGCCTTCAAACTTGCCACCCAAGTCTACAGGTATTACGTCCTCATTTTCTTTTAGCCAGTGATTAAGAAACTCGTCTTGTGACAGGTCGTATTCTATAAATTTTCTATGTTTGGGAAGCTCAACCCCCTCGTGGGCAATGAGCATATCGCCCTCTGTCTTACAATGAATAAAGGATGTAATCATGCCTCGTCCAGTGGCATTGAATAACTTGTCGTTAAACGTGGTTGTATATAAAATATTCATGTCATTAAAAATAAAACGTAAACAGTGCGGCCCTCTTGCCATAACTGATTTGGTGAGGAACTTCTTTTGTGTTGCAGCACCACAGGGTTCCGGGGGCAAATGCTATTAAGTGTTTTTCGCCACTTTTAAAATCTTCATTCTTTGATGTTGTTTTCCATATCCTGTGAGTATTATCTATGTTTACAAACACCCGCAAAGGATTGAATTTGTACTGATCTAGATGCATCTCCTCGTTTGCAATTTCTGAAACCCTAAGTGTTGCATCGTAGTCCAACCAGCCGTCTTGCCAATGAGAGTTGTTGATAAAGCCAAATCCCTTGGCAAAGTACTTTATTTTTTCTTCCAGTCTTATTAGCGCAGCTTTGAATTGTGGATGGTTAGAGTATCTTCTGGGTTTTTTTATTGCGTCATCGTACCATATCTTTCTCATTACTCCGTTCCGACAAGATTTGGGGTTCCACCCAACATTCATGACTTGTAAATCATTAAATATGCCTACATCTTCTTCGGAAACAAAGTCATCTATAACAACAATGTTATTTTGAAGATATTTTTTTTCTATGTCTTCATGGTCTAATGTGGTGATAAAAATATTATTTTCAATCCACTTAGAGAGCTTTATATCGGTTTGCATTTTTCTCTAAAGTGCTGCCAAGACAGCCCCTTTCTCATTTCGTCTAACGACCATTCGGAATAAGACAAATTATAAAGCCATTGCATAAGGTTTTTGGTTTCTGGGTATTTTATCTCGTCTATTTTTTTTACCGAGTGTTCTGCTACGGAATAGGCCAGACATACGGGGTCTTCGGTCATGACAGGAATTCCGGCAAGCAAAGCGTCTATCGCCCCGTTGGAGGTTCTTGTTACAGCGCACCAAGCATTCTTTAGATCGTTCTCTATTGGTTTGTAGCTTTCTCTTGTATTGACAACCTCCATATTGGGTAAGCATTTGGAAGGTGTAATAGAAGCTCCTGTTATATGAGTTCTGAAAACGATTTTTCTGTTTGGTGCAAATTTTCTTATCCTACTTGGAAGATCTTCATAATATTCCATTGGGGTATTCCAGTATTTCTCCCTATCGTCTGCCGTTTTGCACCCCACATGCATTAATCCTGCGCCTTTTTTTGACTGTCCAATAATTAAAACATGTCCATCAGGACTTCTTAGATTTTTGAATCTTATGCCTCTTTTGCTCCATCTGTCGGAAGGGGAGTTTTCATTGAAGTATTCGGCTCTTCCTTTAACACCATTTAGTCCAACGGAAAAGTATCTATTTTCATCTTCTTTAAATCTGTCATCTTCTATCAATCCGCAGTCAATTATTAATCTTGGTTTGTTTAGCTCTATTTGTTTTAGCTTCATAAAAACTTTGATATAGTGGTAATCATCTATCATATCGTTACCAGCGCAGTAATCTAATACTTCATACCTGCCCGCCTCGGCAAGCTGAACCATAACGTCGCACTGGTCTATTTTGCAGACATCCTCTCTAGACCTTATTTTAACTACTTCGTCACCGGATTGAATTACACCCTTAGCAAAGCTGTCTAGAATATGATCGCCTTCTATTTTTGTATAACCGACCGCTATTTTCACAGATAGCTTCTCCACAAGTCTGCATAATCAACATCCTGCCAGTCTTCAAACCACGGCCCGCCGTTAGTAAAATGAATAGCCGCCGGGGGAACTTCCGGCTTCTCGTATTCGCCCTCCAGCCAATTCCATTCTATTGGGATGTCGCCAATCATGTGGTCTTTTAGGAATTCAAACCTATGGAGATACGCCCCTGTTTGTCTACTGGCTGTATACGGAGTTAAAATACGGTTTGATGGATGGGCGCAGTTCCATAGTATGCAGCTAGACCAGTTCTTTCTTGGGTAAGCCACCTGTTTTTGGCCATCCATTTTGACCGCGTTTTTAGGAACGTAGTCATGCTTGGCACACATGATCGCATATTTATCGTCAGCAAGGGCGAACAACTCTGCCACATCTCTCGTAAACAGGAAGTCACAGTCTATAAAGAGTGACCACCCTTTAAAATCAGACATGTAAGGTGTAAGAAATCTGGTGTAGGTAAATTCTACAGACCCCGCTTCCGGCTGCTCTCTAAAATATTCCCCGGCATCCATCAAGTCACTTCGGATAATTGGTTGAATATTTAGTTCTACAGAAGAGTGTTCAAGTAGAGATTTTACACAAACATCATAAGCCTGTGTCTCGCGGGAGTCCCAACCCACGAAGATATTTAGAGGTGAACCTGTCATAGTCTTCCCTTGTG
>VTLG01007558.1_pt1 | contig 47629 bp, 71 predicted proteins | sample 4694571 | NCBI WGS metagenome assembly VTLG01 (sample SAMN12604809, study PRJNA352737) | marine metagenome | biome: ENVO:00000447; feature: ENVO:00000209|ENVO:00000569|ENVO:01000036; material: ENVO:00002151; isolation source: viral sequences binned using virsorter ... | reverse complement strand
CCTCCTGTGCTGTTTGTAGTTCTTCCTCTAAATCCCAGAGCTTTTGTAAGTCTGGGCTAATTCCAGCCTCTACTAGAGGCTCGCCTATTGCTAAACTTCCGTCTATGCAAATATCCCTTTGTTCTTCTATTTTCCACTTCAAATCCTCTATATCAACTTTAATAATTCCTCTTCTGATATAGTCCAATTTTACTTGTCTTGAATATTCCATTATTTTGCCTCCTGTCTTTTAGCTTTCGCTCTGTTTAAACGCTGTCTAATCTTCTTAGCGTCTCTGTTTTCTCTGGCTTGTCTGCCTTGCTCTGCTTGAGCCTCTAAGCCCTTAATCTGTTCTAAATTTAAGCCTGTATATTTCATAATATTCTCCTTGTGTTTTGTGTTAATATAAAGCCTAAGACTGAAGACGCCGTTTAAACGACGCCCCCAGTTTCGCTGTTATCAGCTCATCAGTTAGGCTCTGTTCTCTTGTGGTATTCTTTCTAGAATTTGAGCTAATTTAAAGGCTCTTAAAGGCATTCTGAGGCTACCCTCAGCCTTGCTTAGCTCTACCTCGTACTCGCCCTCACCACAACATAAACAGCTGTTAAACTCTATGTTCTCAATCTGTTGAGCTGATGCCCTGATAATGTGAGTACAAGCAACATCTTCTGTACCCTCACAGATTAGCTTAAGCATTCTGTTCTTATCTCTCTTCAGTCCAGCAAATTTAATCGGTTTCTCTGGAAAAGCTCCGATAGATTTAACAACTTTTGCTAGAGTTTTAGTAAGCTCTGGCGTCGCTGTTGTAGACCTCATAGGTCCAGCTAATCCGATAGCCTCAGCCATCTTCTTGAAGACTGGTCCGTGTCCATTTTCGCAGTCGTCAATAGCGTGTATAATCTCGTGGCAGAGAATATCTAGAATTCTCTCGCTTGTCTCCATCGCATCTGGTGATGCAATGTTTAGCGTAATTAAGCTCACGCCGTTATTAACTCTGGCTTTATAACATACGCCAAGCGTCTTGTTTTTTGCTCCAGATTTTCCTGGCATCATCCCTACGTTTAAACGCAGTCTTTTTGGTATCTCTAATTTGGCTGGTCCGAACACTCTTTTTTGTAGCTCTGGTAAAGCGTCTTGTAGCCATTCACTAACTTTTACTTCTGTATTTTTCATTTTTGCCTCCTTAGGCGTTGTGTTTTGTGTTAACTCAATATACTATATTCTACGCTTTGTGCAAACATTTTTTTTTGTCGTCATAAAATCGGCTCAAATCTGGGGCTCTGGCTTAGGCTGTTTAAACCATCCAAGCTGTAAAGTTTAAACGCTGTCTATATATACTGGGTTGGGTCTGGCTGGGGTCTAGAAATAGGAACTATATATAATTTTACGTGCTTGAAAACGGGCTGTAATATAATATAAATCTAGCATTTGTCAAGTCTCGTCGGTGAGCTATCATCTGGCTCTATGGTTTCAAAAAAGTTGTCCACTAGTTATCCACATTAAGTAGAACTTTAACCTAGTATGCTATCTCTAGCAATATGAAGAGTTAAACCGAATTTCAACCAATTATACATAATCCTAATTAGAAAAAGACTGGGGGTCTGATTTAAAAAAAAGAACCTCACACAAACTTGGGCTATTTTTTTAGTTTGTATTGTGTCTGGAAGTGTTGATATTGCTAGACTTACGAGAACGGCTAACTATATAACTATACTAGCTAGTAGGTTTGTACAGTTATCCTAACTAAAGTTAATAAAAAAAACGGCAGATGTCAAGTACAAAGTAAATAAGGGTGTAAAAAATATTATAAAATTTTTTCTTGACTTTTTCCAATCTATACTATTAAGCTCTAATATGTTCAAAGGACCAAATGGAACAGGTAAAGGCGATAAACCAAGACCTACATCTATATCTAGAAAACAATACGAAGAACGCTGGGATAAAATCTTTAGAAAGGATAAAAAGAATGCCAATAAAAAAACCAAAAAAACCAACTAAAAAAGATATACTGTATCATATAGCTCTCATTAGACAAGAGATATTTAGATTACATGAAAAAACAATGTTAATAGAATCAGTCATTAATAAATATATAAAAATGAAAAAAGATACAGATAAATTTAATAAATATATACAAGATGAAATTAAGGGAGCTAAAAGTGAAAAAGCTAAAAAAGCTAAAAAATAAAACTATGATGCTACCTATTAACGGTCATGAGTTTAGTATTAGGTTTATATCTGGTGCTAAAGTAGACTTAGGTGCTATGGATTCAGAAATACTAGGAGCAATATCTATGCGTAATTGTGAAATAGTATTAGAACATGATATGAAAGATAGTAAACTATTAGAAGTATTAATTCATGAAGTATTACATGGAATAACACATGGAAGTAGTTTAGAAATGACAGAAACACAAGTACAAGTATTAGCAAATAGTTTATACCAGCTAGGTTTTGGTGACTATTTATGGAAAAAAGCAGGAGGCAAATATGATTCCAAACTATGATGCAATAATTAAAAAAGCAAAAGCACTATGTGATGATAAGAATATAGACTATGCACAAGTGCAAGAACCGTTTTCTAACTTTGAAATGGTAGAAGCATTAAAAATATGTGATGCTCAAACAGGCATTCTTGTTCGTATCTCTGATAAAATAGCTAGAATCTCTAATCTCTTGAAGAGAAATGGCGAAAGAGCTGTAAACGAAGAAAAGGTAGAAGACACAATGCTTGATTTAATAAATTATAGTGTAATATTACTGAGTTACACTATATACAGTAAACAGTATGACTCAGAAAACGGAGAACAAAATGATTAATCCAGGTAAAATATTAGAACACAATACAAAAAAGTCAAAAGTAAACTTACATTGTCTTACTGATATTCATGTAGGAAGCAAAGTTTTTGATAGAAGTTTGTTTTTAAAGGCAGTACAGATGATAAAAGAAGACCCAAATGCACTTTGGTTTGGAAATGGTGATATGTTAGAGTTTATTCCACCTAATTACCATATACCAGAAGGCGACCAACTGTTTGATAATAACGAGCAGTACGCTCAATTTGTACAAATGATAAGACCTATCATGAATAAGTGTGTATTTTTACGTGGTGGTAACCATGATACGCTCCGTTCAGTAAGATTAGCAGGAATTGATATAATTCGTGTGCTATGTGACGACCTTGAAGTACCATATTACCCATTTCCAGGGTATGCAGTGATTAATTACAAGCATAATCGCTTTACATTTGCAAGTGGACACGGTAAAAGTGGTGCTAAAAACGGAGATATGGAGCTAATTAGGCTTAGAAACATATTTCCAGACGCTGATATGTATTATTTGGGGCATAACCACCAATTATACGCAAAACCAGTAGATTCTTTTGAAATTATGCAAGATAGCGAAGAAATAAAGAGACAATGGTTTGTGCGTGGGGGTTCTTTTATAGGATATGCTGAATATGCACGCTATGCTATGTTTGAACCACAAACAAAAGGATGGGTAGAAGTGCGTTTAAGTGATAAAGACCCAGAATACATCGTACACCGTAAATGAAAAAAAGAACTATAAAAGGTCAGGAGCACATTGTATATGACAATATCAACGAGCTCAGGCAGGCTATGCCATTACAAGACGTACTTGAAGATTGGCGAAACGCTCCAGTTAGTTCATGGACCTTAACAGATGATGGGCAGGTTTGTGAGGTGTTAGAACGTGGGGTTATCAACAATGAACGATATGTACGCACTGCGATTGGGATGTTTAACTGTGCTCCTACCATAAAAATGGAAGGCGAACTACGACAAAGTATATACAAGTTTAGTGGTAAAAACTCTAATACTGTATTTAAAGAACGTGAGAAGCCTACAAAAAAAGAATTTTTGTTTGCAAAGTATGTTGCAAAGGGAGATGGGATAATAGAAGCGTTTAAACGAGCTTATCCTCAATCTAAGTCTGAGCAGTATATTAAAGAACAAAGTAGTATGTTATTAAAAACAGAAAGGATAAAAACCTTGATTGACAAAGAAATACAAAAGATATTAGAAAAAACAGAGATAACACCAGAGTATCTGCTACTAAAGACAAAAGAGATTGTAGATAATATTGAAGCAAGAGATAGCGATAAGATTTCGTCGCTAAAGATGCTAATGGAAATATCTGGGTTACTAGGTAAAAAAGAACAAAAAACTGAATCTATCGCATTGTTTAAGGGTTTTAGCCCTGAACAGCTAGCAGCATTGGAAGGTAAAGATGTCAAAAAAATCGCAAGCCAAGAAAGAGAAATTCCTCAACTGCCAGATGTGCGAGAGGAAAGTGAAGATAAAGAAGTCGCCGATAACGTATAGTGACTTTTTGTTAAACACTATCATGGACATACCTATGGATAAGTACATTACTGTTGATTGTGCTTGTCTTTGTATGTATGACGAAGATATGGATTTAATAGGATTTAGCAGGGAATTTATAGAAAATAATGGAAAAGCTTAGTTTATCTGATAAGGAGAAGCTGTTACATAAAGCTTCTAAAGATTTGATACTGTTTGGTAAGTTGTTTTTACCAAATGATTTTTTACATAAATCAGCATCACCTCCTTTTCACTACGACCTTGGTAAAAAATTAATTAGTACAAAACCTGGAGCACGTATTTGCAATGTGCTTCCAAGAGGTTTTGGAAAATCAGTATTAATGAAAGCAGCAATCATGCATAAGCTATGCTTTACACCAGAAGACCAGTCTATGTTTATGGCTTGGGTAGCTGAAGAACAAGGTCAGTCTATTGACCACGTAAAGTATATACGTTCACATTTAGAAACAAATGAAGCTATAAGGTATTACTTTGGTAATCTTTGTGGAGGTGACGTAGGCAAGAGATGGACAGAAAAAGACTTAATTACAACAAAAGGGCATCGTATTATAGCAAAAGGTACTTCACAGCGTCTTAGAGGTCGTGCTGAGGTAGATACACGTTATACAGGTATCATACTAGATGACTTTGAGTCAGAGCTAAACACAAAGACTGCTATACGTAGAGATGAAATTAAACAATGGATTGTATCTACAGTATACCCATCTCTAGAAGAAAGTCCTGGTAAAGAGGGATGGATATGGTTATCTGGTACGATTGTACACTATGATGCATTCTTACAAAACATTGTAGATGGTTGGCAAGATGCAGAAAAAGCTAAAAAGAAATATCCATGGGATGTAACATTTATTCGTGCTATAGAAGATGGTAAACCAGCATGGGAAGAACAGTTTCCATTATCTAAGTTAAATCAAAAAAGAAAAGAATACATAGAAGCAGGTAAGGTAGATAAGTTTGCTCAAGAATATCTAAACGATGCTAGAGATGCTGCTTCAGCTTCTTTTAAAATGGATAATATAAATTATCATAACTATGAGTTTCACACAGATGGACAGTTTACATATTTAAGAGATGACAAAGAAATGATACCTATTTACACTTATATGGGTGTTGATTTAGCACATACAGCATCTAGTACTTCAGACTATCAAGTTATTGTAGTTATGGGTATGGATGCAGACAAAAACAGATATGTAATAGATTATTACCACGATAAGATACCAGCGTTTGATATGCCAGATGAAATATTAAAGATGGCTAAGAAATACTCACCAATACGTAGATGTGCTGTAGAAACAGTAGGAGCACAAGAAATGGTGCGTGATATGGTAGAGCGTATGGCACGAAAAGAAAAAAGACTATTGCCTGGTATTAACAAAGGAGTAAGACCTCCACACGGTATTAAAAAAGAAGATAGATTAGAAATGTCTTTGGGTAGTATTATCAATACTAAGAAACTATACATTAAAAAAGAACATTCAGAACTAATAGACGAAATCTTTGAGTTTCCTAAAGGTAAGCATGATGACTTGCTTGATGGACTGTATTATGCTGACTTTTTTGCAAAGCCTCCTAGAAGTAGAACTATAAAGAATGATGAGTATGAAAGACCTGATGATTTTCCTACACAAGCACGTACAAAAATAAATTGGATGACAGGATTAAAAATATGAGATTTCGCCCTTTAGCTTGTTTTAAATTAAACAGGGTTATGGTATCTGATTATACATTAGAAGAATACATTGACTACTTAAAAAGGGTAGAAGGGTACGCAAATAAAGTAGGGGGAAAGTTTTATCCATACGATTCACCTGAAGGTGGATTAAAAACAATAGGTTACGGATATAAACTAAAAAGACTTGAAGAACAAAATACTTATGAGAAAACAGGATTGAGTGAAAGAGAGGTAGAAGACCTCTTGTTGCATGAAGCACAAATTTCTTTTGTAAAAGCAAAAAATTATTGTATTTCTAATAATAGAAAATGGACTGATGTAGAGGATAGGATGAAGTATGCTCTATCTGATTATTGCTTTAACTTAGGAAGTTTGAAAAAGTTTCCAACAACTGCAAAATTTTTAATGCATAACAATGTAGAAGGTGCGTTAGAAGATGACCCAGGAAGACCTGGGTTTAAGCAGTATGAAAGAGTATTTAAAGACCCAGAAGGAAAAAAAAGAAGATTGGGTAGAAATAAAGAATTTTATAAAGAATTTTTACAACCGTATATGGAGAAAGCATGAAAATAGATACAGCAGGTTTACGAAGAAGATTATACAACTTTGGTAAAAGAACTAAAGATAAAACAAGAAGGATTATGGAAAGATTTACTGTTGATGCAGAAAATAAAAGAAGAGCTATTTACAACGCTGGTAAAGACAAAGATAAAAGAGTAAAGTATATTTACACACTTAAGGGCACAAAGCATGAAAGAGGCAAATAATGTCAAGAATTAAAGAAGACGACAAAGCAAGAGAAAATAGAGAAATTTTTCAACGTTATGCAGAAGCTAGAAGAGACTGGGATGTTGAAGCTAGAGATGCAATAGATTTTACACTAGGGAATCATTATACAGAAGAAGAGTCAGAAGTATTACAATCTGTAGGTCAAGCAGATTTTACTATTGATAGAATATATGCTGCTATAGATAAGCTGAAATCTTTAATGACATCAAGACCTGTAAAATTTGGTGTAACAGCTAGAGAAGATTCAGATACTAAGTTAGCTAACGTTTGGAGAACATTATTAGAATATATTTATGATATATCAGATGGGCAGCATCACTTCAAACAAGCTGTACACGATTATGCTACTGCTGGTATTGGTTACTTTTATGCATACACAGAACCAGAAGCAGATTATGGTAGAGGAGAAGTTATGTTTACTCACGTAAATCCATTTAGAGTGTACGTAGACCCTGCTTCTAGAGACAGGTATTTTAAAGATGCTGCAAACATTTTAATGTCTACTATCTTAACAAAAGAACAATTATTAGATTTATACCCAGATGTAGAAGAGTTTCTACCAAACATTGAAACACACAATATGTCTGACTATTATGATGATTACCCTGACTCACAGCAGAAAAACTCACAAAATATATTTACACCTGCTGAAGTAGAAGACAAAGATTATGAAAGTACAATAGCACAACGTTATCGTATTATTGAACGTTTTAGTAAAGTAAGAGTTCCTTATTACAGAGTAGCTGACCAACAAAACAATACTGAAACAATTATGAGTGCAACAGCATTTGAAATGTTTATGGCTGATAATGAAGCTAAGTTTAACAATAATACATTTGCTTTTGTAGAAATACCACAAACAAGAATTAAAGTTACAGCATCATTAGGGCAAGTCCTTTTGTATGAAACTATATTGGACACTGATACTTACCCTATCGTTCCTATACCAAATATATGGACTAATACACCATACCCTAAATCAGATGTAAACAAAGTTAAAGATATGCAGAGATTGCTTAATAAGTTATTTTCTCTTGCATTATCTCATGCTCAAACCTCTGCTGGTCTAAAACTATTAGTACCACAAGGAAGTGTTGAAAGCATTTCACAGCTTGAAAAAGATTGGGCTAATCCTAATGCTGTAATTGAATATGACCCAAGTTATGGAGAACCACATTTTCCTTCTCCACAACCTTTAACAAGTCAGTTCTATGCTCTTATTAATCAAGTAGAGCGTTATATTGACTTAAACTTCGGAGTTCCTGAACTATTGCAGGGGTTCAAAGAGGGTGCACCTCAAAGTGTTCGTGGCACAATGCTACTAGCACAAATGGGAGAAGGTCGTGGTGCTTCAAAGTTGCGTGACATTGAAATGGCATTGCAACAGCTTGGAAAAGTTTTATATCAAATGTCTAAAGAACACTACACATTTGAAAAGAAATTTAGAATCGTACAACCAAACAATGATATTACACAGTTTGCTATTAATAATAGATTGTATGATGATAAAACAAAAGAATTGGTCAAAATAGAAAACGATATAACTGCAGGACAATTTGATGTTCGTATTATTTCAGGCTCAACAATGCCTAATAATAAACACGCTGAATATCAAATGTATCTAGAAGCATATCAACTAGGATTGATTGATAGAACTGAAGCATTAAAGAAAACAGAAATCTTTGATAAAGAAGGAGTTCTGCAGCGTACTGGAGAAGTACAGCAAATGCAAGGTATTATTAAACAATTACAAGACCAAATAAAAATTCTTTCTGGTGATTTACAAACTGCCCAAAGAGAGTCTATGTCTGACAGAAAACGTGTTGAGGTACAGAAATTTAAATCTGAACTTGATAAAGTGGTTACTGGAACAAAGGCTCAACAGAAAGTAGATACAGAAAGAAAAAAACGTCAACAACAAGAAGAGGTGAAGTCTGAATTTAATTCATTAATGTCGCAAGATATTCTTGATTAAAACAGAACATCGGAAGGAAAAATAAAATGAGTGACGAATATATAAATGAAAATGAAACTTTAGAAGGTTCTGAAACTTCTGAAAATAATGACTTAAGTGAGTCTGAGATTCAACAGGATTTGAGTTCTGACGTACCACAAGAAGATGAGGTGCGTAAATTCCAGTCTATGTATGATAAAGCTCAGGCTGAGTTAAACAAAATACAACCAGTAGCACAGCTATTTCAGGATAATCCTGAGCTGGTTAACGTTGTTAGAGACCACTTAACAGGGGGTAAAGGACAGGACAAAGAAGTACAAATAGAAGAAGGGGAGTTTAATCCTTGGGATGCGTATACAAATCCAAATAGTAAATCGTTTCAATTAAGACAACAAGAGATTGATGATGCTGTAAGCTCAAAAATGAGAGACTATATGGGTCGCTTAGAAGCACAGCGTCAAGTAGACACTCTTAAATTAAGAGCACAAACTGAATACAAGATGTCTGAAACTGATGCAAACGACTTTGTAGATTTTGTTACAAAACCTAAAGAACAACTTCCTTTAGAGACACTGTTTAACGTATGGAATACAAATAAAAACGGTTTACCACAAGTAAATGAAAATATTGAAAGCGTAAAGCGAACACAACAAAAACCTAAGTCAGCTGGTTTAGTTCAAGGTGGACAACCTCCTAAAGCATCTGATGAAGATAGTATGTGGTCCAATATTATGAAAGCTGGTAATACTCGTTCTATACGTGGCAGTATTGCAAAAAAGTAAAACGTAAAGGGGAAATAAAATGGCAATAAATAGTGGACAACTTAAAGTACATAATCTTTCTGCTTCTACTACAGCAACTGGTGCTAGTAACACTGGTGTAGCTCCTGACCAAAGAAGACTGTTTAACTTCAGCGATAGAATTGCTGAATTAGCACCTGAAGAATCACCATTCTTCGTGTACTTATCAAAAACAGCTAAACTTCCTACTGACGATTCTTTGTTCCGTTATCTTGAAGATAGGTCAAAGATTAGTTATACAAGTAGAGAGTTCTTCATCAAAGGAGCTGTTGGTACTGTAGCAGCTGGAACAGATTATAACGTAACCGTAGAAACAGCAACATCTAATGGAGCTTCTGTAGACTTCCTTGTAAAAGGTATGGTAATTGCAGTAAGAACTATTGGAGCTGCAGGTTCTGACGCAGGATATGGAAATGCAATCTTAAGAATTGAATCAGCAGTAACCGATAATGGTGCAGATTCATCTTTTACAGCTAAATGTATTTCTGTATCAGGAACTACAGGTTCTGACTCTATCGCAGATGAAGATAGATGTCAAGTAATCGGTTCAGCTTATGCAGAAGGTACTGGGTCACCAGACGTATTCTCAGAAGGCATTGATGATGGATTTGGATATACTCAAATCTTCAAAACTGCTGCAGAGATTACAAACACTGCATACGCAACTCAACTTCGTGGATATTCCAACGAATTTGAAAGAGTGCTAGCTATGAAAATGAGAGAGCACAAAATTGATATTGAAAGAGCTATGCTTTTTAACCAAAAAGCAAGAGTAAATGGCATTCAGTATTCAGAAGGTCTAGTAGGACATATTATTAAAAACAGTACTTTTAAAGGTGGAGACGCAGCTTTAGAATACGAATCAGGTAAAGCATACGCTAAACAATATGCAACATCTGAATTAACTTATGATTCATTACTAGGTGACTTTGAAGTACTATTTGACCCAGCTAGAGGTGGAAGTAACGAAAGATTAGCATTAGCTTCTCTTCCTGTAATTTCTTACTTCAACAAAATGGGTAATAATAGTTTTGCTGATGTTTCAACAGTTAACTCACAATATCAAATCAACATGGATGAATTATCAGGACAGTTTGGTCACCAGTTAATGGAAATCAACACTGTTCACGGTTCTGTATACATGGTTAAAGAACCATTATTCAGAGGACATTCATCTGGTTTAATGTTGATGGCTGATATGAGTAAGCTATACTACAGACCATTAGTTGGTAACGGTGTTAACAGAGATACTCAAGTTATGACAAATGTACAAAGTGCAGATGAAGACTTGAGAAAAGACATGATTCTTACAGAAGCAGGTCTTGAGGTATGTTTACCAGAATCTCATTACTTAATCAACGTGGAAGGAGTATAACATGGCTAGAGCATCATACTTAGAACAAAATAGTGGTGTAAGTAATTTCAAAGTGAAAGTTGAAAATGTTGTAGCAGCTAGAACACTAACTGCAAACGACTCAGGTAAAGTGTTTACACTTGACCAAGACGCTTCATTTGATATTACATTACCAACTGCTGCAGCAGCAGGTGCAGGATGGCACGCTAAGTTCATCCTAACTGATGATGGCAGTGGTACAGTTAAAGTGATTCCAAATTCAGCTGAAGATACCTTAATTGGTATGATTACTACAGCTGCAGATGGAGCAGCATCACCTTCTGCTGAGGCAGGAGTTGATGAACTTATCTGGGTTGCTTCAACAGCAAAACCAGGTGACTGGGCAGAGTTAGTATGTGATGGTTCAAACTTTTATGTGTTTGGGCAACAACATGACGCTGACCATATTACACTATCATAATAGTGGCAGTATAAGCTACTGGGGAGGGCGTTTAAACGCTCTCCCAAAAGCTTAAAAGAATTATGTGGAAAATATTTAAAGACGAAAACGATTATAACGAGAAAGCAATCATTGGATTTATTTCCTTTGCTATTATGGTTGTATTCGGACTTGTAGACCTTGTAACAGGGTTATTGGGAAAAGATTTAATTATAAATGATTATGTTTACAACTCATTTGTTTGGGTAACATTAGGCTCTTTTGGAATAGCAGGAGCAGAAAAAGTGTATAAAAAATAATAGGAGAATAAAATGGCGAATTTTGATACTGTAACAAAAGTTATTATTAACGATATAAGTGTATCAGCTAGCACTGTAGATGGTTCTTTAGCAAAAGAAATTAATGACTATATTGAAACTATAGACGATGCAAAGCTTGTTGCGACCAATGCAGTTATGTTAGATAGAACTAGAATTGCATATATTATTATTACTAAAGTTTAATGGCTAACTGTCAGCATTGTAAAAAGCCTAACAAAGAAGGTCATTTTAATTGCAGGTCTTGTGGTAAACGTGCACATCCACCAAAGTGGAGCACGCAATTTGTTATGAGAGATACTCCTATGGCAAGAGCGATTAGAACTGACCAAATAGAATTTGGTTCTAAAAGTATGGGAGACCATATAGAACAAACTAAAAAGAAAAATGCAAAGTTAAGAGAAAAGAAGATGAACTCACTTATTAAGTGGAAGTAAATTATAAGGACATAAAATGTACGCAAAAAGAATGAAGAAAAAAGTTTATGGCAAGAAAAAGAAAGTCAGTAAAAAGAAAAAAAAGAAGTAGTAAGCCTACACCAAAAAACAAGGCACTATATTCTAGAGTTAAAGCAGCAGCTAAGCGTAAGTTTGATGTTTACCCATCAGCGTATGCTAATGCTTGGCTTGTTAGAGAATATAAAAAACGTGGTGGTAGATATTAATGGCTTACAGAGGTGGACTTAGGAAATGGTTTAGTGAGAACTGGGTAGACATTGGTTCTAAGAAAAAAGGTGGAGGTCACAAAAAATGTGGTCGTAAATCTGCCAAAGGTAGTAAAAGAAAATATCCTAAGTGTGTACCAGCCTCAAAAGCAGCAAGCATGACTGCTGCACAAAAAAGAAGTGCTGTAAGAAGAAAGAGAGCAAAGAAACAAGGAGTAGGGGGAAAGCCTACAAATGTGCGTACATTTGCTAGAAAAAGAAATGGAAAGAGAAGAGCATAATGGCAAGACCAAGTTTTGGACCACAAGCTAGACATAGCAACGGTAAAAAGAAAACAAGACAAGGTCAAAGCGTTAATACAAAGTTTGGAAATAAAATGAGTAGTAAACATTATAAGAAAAAATATATAGGACAAGGTAAGTAATGGCTGATTTTGAAAACAGAATAGATGCATTGACAGGATTTGGAGTTGGTACTGGTACAGACCAAGCTGATATAACAGATTGGCTTGTTGCAGGAGCTAGGGCAGTTGTAGACTTTTTAAGTCCTACTAAACTACAAAGAGTAGCTTCAACAACGACGTTTCAAAATTCACAAGACGTAGAAGGTAAAAAAGTAATTTCAGTTATGCGTAAAGATGAGAACAACAATAATAAACTTATGCCTTGTAGACAAGTTTCTCCTGCATTAAAAGGAAGAGTTACTGACTCTAGTTATATGGAAGCAGCTTCTACTAGCGACCCTGTTTATTACATAGAAAACGATGTTTTAAATGTTTCGCCAACGCACGCAGAGTCAAATTCTTCTTCTTTGGTTAATATAGACCTTTCATTTTCAGGTTTGACTTACGATGATACTTCCATAACAAATTTTCCTGATGAAGCAGAAAATGCTGTAGTGTTATTTGCAGCTAGAAATGCTTTAGAAAAAATAATATCAGATGCAAACGTTGCTGAAGATGTAGAGCTAGTGTCAGGACTAACTGCTCAATACCAAGTAATAGATGCACAATATAAAGAACAAATACAAACACTACAAGGAGCATTATAATGGCTGCGATAGAATTTACAGCAAAAGAGATTTATAGTAGAGTGCTACAGGCTGTTCCTGGAGTATCAGAAAACTATGTATTGAACTTAATCAATGAAGCGTTAATTGATATGGGTCAATTTTTGCAAAAAGTAGAATATGCAGACACTGATTTAGTTCATAATCAGTTGTGGTATAATTTAGACGATGACAGAGCAATTACTGTAAACAAAGTATTTAGATGTGCTATTAAAAATGATGCAGGTGAATATATACAAATTCCTAGATTAACAAATCAAGAAATAAAACAGTTTTACAAAGAAGAATTAGCAAAGACAACATGGACAGAGGTATAACATGGCAGCAGTAAGCAGTACGTATAAAAACCCATCAACATCATTTGTATGGTGGATTGAAGGAGATAGAATAGCAATAGCTACTGATATAGGTGACGGTGGTACATCAGAAACTGCTGAAACTAAACTGAAACCAGTACAACTTAGTATACAAAATTCTTTGCAAACAGATGGAAGTACAAAAAATTTAGTAGCAGAGCCAGTAGATGCAACAGAAACTGTGATAGACGTAGATGATGGTTCAGTATTTAGTGCTTTTGATTTAATACAGATAAATAATGAAATCATGAGAATAGAAAGTATTACTGATAATGCATTAACTGTAACAAGGGGTTTCAGAGATACTACTGCAACTACACACGCTACATCAGTTACATCTTTAACTACATTGGGAGCAGCTATATCAGATAATTCTACAACAAGTGTAACTTTATCTAGCGTAGCTTCACTATCTGTAGATGATATGATTAAAGTAGAAAGCGAGGTATTAAGAGTAACAGCTATTAATACAAGCACTAATGTTATTACAGTAGTAAGAGGTCGTCATTCTTCTACTGCTGCTTCTCATAGTGACGGTGTTGCTGTTTCTAAATTTGATGACAATGGTCTTATCAAAGAGCATAATAAAATTACTAATGGTATGGTAATATCATATTATGCAGAGCCAGATAAGGTAACTGCTATACAGGGCTCTGGTAGCACTATTGATATTGACAATGTATTACAGCCGTTGTTAATTGATTACGTTAAAGGTAAAGCATTGATGGATGCAGCATCAAGGGAAGATAACCCTGGTATAGCACAAATAAGAATGGCATCTGCACAACAGTGTTTAGCAAACTATAAAGAAGGTTTGAGAAAATTTGGTATGAAGAAGAACGATAAATCAGGTGGTACAAGAGGTATTGTGCCAGCTAATATGAGATAGGAGAATAAAGTGGCAACAGAAGTTAGCAAAGATAGTAAATTTACATTTAGTCTAGAAACGTTAATATCGTTAGCTGTTACTATTTTTATGGTTGTTGGTATGTGGTTTACTTTGCAAGCTGATATTAAAGAAGCAAAAGAATTGCCAGAACCACCAATAGGTAGAACAGAGTATGATTTAAAAGACCAAATGATTAGAAATACAATCTTAGAAACAGAAAAAGATGTAACAGAGATTAAAGAACAACAAAAAGAAATGCGTGAAGATGTAAAGAACATTGAACGTATGATGATGCAAAAATGAGGTATAGAGATGAACTTATATTATGGTATTTTATGGTTACTTGGTTTGTCGTTTTGGCTTACGCCATTACACTCTCAAGGTAAGTTAGAAGATTTACAACAAATACAACTATTAAGTCAAGACGAATGCGTTATAGTTCAAGTTAATGCAGATTGGAATATTAAAGCTTCTATAGATTTAGGTAGATTAAAAAATTGTAAATGGTTTAATGCAAGTATAGATGATAAAAAGTATGGAGCAGTATTAGCTAATGAATGGAAAATTAAATCTGTTCCAACAATTATTATGTTTGAGTATGGTAAAGAAGTAAAAAGATTTGAAGCTGGTCTATCTTTTGATTTAGATGAAGATAAAATTAAAAAAGAAATAAACAATGAAATAGATAAAATAATGTTGAGGAGGTTTGAATGATGTATTATTTAAGTATGTTTTATAAACAAATATTAGCAGGATTGTTATTGTTAAGTTTTTCGTATGCACAAGACTTTTTCAAGTTTAGTACAATATATGGTGCGTATAGTTTTAGCAGTCCAGTAACAAAAGAATTACAATACCAGGTTTCTGGTGGTCAGTTACAAGAGCTACAAGAAGAGCTTGATGACCATACAGTTATGACTTTTGGTATTAGAAAGTTAGCACGATTTGGCTATGAAAATAAACCTGAAGTATGGTACACTGGTAAAGAAGCACCAATCAATGAAAGTGTTGCTATTGGTAATATTACTGGTTGGGAATATGTAATAGAATATTCAGACCATAAAGAGTTTGGTGAAGAATTTGTTAATGAACAATATATGATAAGGTATTTAGGTCAACATTTTTTAGCAAAACTTAATTACGATTCTAGGGGTTTAGAAGACGTAGAGTTTGCAGCTTTAGATATGAGATTTAAAAAAGACTTTGGTAATCTTGCATTGTCTATGGGTGTTGCAGGAAGAAGCCATCCAGCATATTTAGATTTTAGACCTATTGATTTATGGTGGGATGAACAAGGTATTGACACTGGTGAGTTTACACCATTCTGGGAGTTTGCTTATTTCTATGGATACACAGATGAGTGGACAGAACAATATACGCAATTTGGTTATCAATACTTTGATTATTTATGGTGGGATGCTGAAGGTAACTTAGTAGCAAATTCAGATGACCAATTTTACAAACAGATATATGGTCAAATTGTAAGAGAGTACAATGAAGAATATGCTAAAGACTTAGGGTATCAAAATGAATTATCTTTAAGTGTGGGGGCAGATTATTATAAATACACTCCAAAAAACTGGTTTCACTTATGGGCAACTGCATACCCAGTAACCAAAGGTATGTCTGATTATTCATTTAATTATGATGTAGCAGAAAATGGAATGGACTATGACTTAGGTTTAGTTTATGGATGGAAACTAACTAATAAATTTGGAATATTTTTAGAAGGTCGTTATCTAAATATGTATGACGTACAAAGTTATGAGTCTAAAGTTGGATTTAATTGGTTAATATATTAAAAGAAAGAAATACAATGAATAATAAAGATAAAAACAAAGTAAATAAACTTGTAAATAAACTTAGAAAACTGTTAGGAAGAGAGCAATATCAGTCTTTTCAAGGTTCTGATATGCCAAGAATGCAAGGTCCTGCACAACCTGGAAGACTAGTTCCAACAGGTTTTGGAGCATTACGTTCAGATGCTTCACGTATATCAGAATACGCTATATTAGAAAGTATGAGACGTTATGGAGATAAAAACGTTCCAGGTATGTTTGACGTTAGAGATAGTATATTTCAAAGATATGGTACAGGAAGAAGTAATCTTGAGCAGGTTTTATTAGACAAAGGACAGTCTAGAGATGGAGCTGCATTTACTGGATATAAAAGAGGTTTGCCTTTAACTGGTTCTGGTAATATTGATTTTGATGCTATAGATAAATTTTTAGATGAGCAAGAAAAAATTAACTCTATGAATGAAATCATTGAAATGGCTAATAAAACCAGAATACCAGGCGTTACAGTAATATCAAAACCAAGATAATTAATGGCTACAAGAAAAAAAGCTAAAGCTATAAGAAGAACTACAAAAGGCAAGAATGCAAATTACAGACCTACAAAGAAAGGTGCTGGAATGACGAAGAAGGGTGTAGCTGCTTACAGAAAAGCTAACCCTGGTAGTAAATTAAAGACTGCTGTTACTGGTAAAGTTAAAAAAGGTAGTAAAGCAGCTAAAAGAAGAAAGTCTTATTGTGCTAGGTCTTTAGGGCAACTAAAAAGAAGTAGTGCTAAAACAAGAAATAATCCTAATTCAAGAATTAGGCAAGCAAGAAGAAGATGGAAATGTTAAAAGGAGATATTATGAACTGTGAATGTGGATGTAACTTATGCCTAAACTAGATATAGTTGCAGGTATAATAGATAAAGTAGCTGGTCACGTAGACAAGTTTACTTTAGATAAACAAGAAAAAGCTGAATTAATAGCTGAAATAAATAAAGCTCAGATGGAAGTTAATAAAGTAGAAGCTGGACATACGTCTATGTTTGTAGCTGGATGGAGACCTTTTACTGGATGGATTTGTGCTTCTGCTTTAGCATATCACTATATTTTACAGCCTTTACTTACTTTTATCTTATATAGTTTTGGAAATGAAGTAGTTTTACCTACCTTTGATATGGGCACGTTAACGACTGTACTTTTAGGTATGCTCGGTCTTGGGGGAATGCGTTCATTTGAAAAGGTAAAGAGAAGTGCCTAGAAGGTCATTACAATTAAATGATTTTAGTGGAGGATTAAACACTAAATCCTCTGCTAGAGATATTACACCCATTCAGGTAACAAAATCTGATAATGTCGTCTTATCAAATCGTGGTATGATAGAGTCTTCATCTGATGCTTCTAGTAAAAGCTCTGCAGAAACAATGACTCATACTCAGCAGGGTAATGGAGCATTTATATTTAACTCACAATTTAATGTAGATTCAAGTGGTACTGCAACACAACCATCTCAAACAATAGCTTTTCCTATAGATAAAAGTTCTGGTAATACAACCATACAATTTTTTAGAAGAGACTTTGATGCTACAGGTAATTTTGCTTTAGCAGATGATTCTGGAGATGCTGAAATAGATATGCAAGTAACTGGAGCTGTACAGCCAGTATATTATTTTGTAGATGGTGTACTTCATGTATCTGATAAACTTGCAGTAGATTCAAGTATTACAGTAGAACCTAGAAGAATGCCTTATGTAAAAGAATCTAGATTTGGTACAGACGTAACAGGATTTTTAGACACTACTATAAAAGTAGAAAGAAGCACCACTCAGTTTGAAGCTATAACAAAAGGAACAAGTTTTACTGACCCAGGCATTGGTGAGTTTAGCGTAAAGCTACAGACAGACCCTACATTAGATTCTCAGTCTTTTTTTGATATTATTGAAAATGGTGATGCAGATAACTTTCTTAAAGTTACTCCTAACCCAAATGAAACAAATCCAGACCCTACTGCTGATATAAAACTAACAGATAAATTAATTCATTTAAAACTAACAGATGCAAATAATATGTCTTCTGTTACTTTAAATTATGGAGGAAGTAGTGGTATAGCTACTGGAGGCATAGCAAATCTTGTAGGAGAAATTATACATATTAATGGTGAAGCTATGAGAGTAAGAAGTACAAATACTATGAACGGTTCATCAACTTTAGATGTACTACAACTTCTTGTAGATAGAGATGTATTTGGAACTGGTGCTTTAGAACACGCTACTGGAGCAAAAGTTCAAACAACGTTAACAACAAGTATTAGTGTTACTGGTGGTGGTTGGGAAGCTGGTTCTTATGAGTTTTGTCATACAGTAATTGATTTACAAGATAATGAAACGCTACCACAAGCTCCACAATCAACTTTGTTTCCTATAACATCAGGTGCATATTTTACCAATGTAGGATTTAGAATAAAAGATACTAGTTTTAGTGATAGAAAAAATGAAAAAGGCGTAAGAATTTATACAAGGAAAAAAGATGGTAATGGTAGATGGATACTATTTTTAGATGTAGATTATCAAAGAGGAGTAAGAACTAATTTATTTGAAGACTATACTGAACTTACGGTAGCTGATACAGACTTTATGCAAGTAGTAGATATAGATGTAGTTAATCCTTCATTAGATACTTACGAAAGTATAAATGGTTACTCTCAAGATGAAAAAAGCATAGACTTTGGTACAAAAGGTGGTTTTAAAGCAGCTACAGTATGTGCTAGAAGAGCATGGGTAGCCAATGTAAGAAAAGATGACAAAGTATATGATGACAGAGTTTACTACAGTCCAGTAAATAGATTTGCTACATTTCCAGACAGTTATTACTTAGATATTGGAATTAGTGATGGTGATTCATTTACAGCATTACATAGTTTAGGAAACAGATTGTTAGCATTTAAACAGAAAAAACTATACATAATTAATGTATCGTCAACATCTGATGCTGGATGGTTTCTAGAAGCTGAGTACGATGGTATGGGATGTAGACAACAAGAATCAGTATGTAAAACACCATTTGGAGTTTGTTGGGTTAATGATGATGGAGTATATGTTTTTTCTGGTTCATCTGCACCAACAGAACTTAGTTTATTTTTAGATGATGCTACTTGGAGAACAAACCAATCTACAAAAAATCCAGCTATTGGATATAATAATAAATACAAACAATTAAATGTAGTACAAGATGCAGCAGCAGATACTGATGTGTTTGTATATGATTTTGCTACTAAAGGATGGACCTTAACAAAGTCAATAGGTAGTTCTGGAATATCAAACTTTTTACCGTCATACGATGGTTTGTATTATTTAGAATATGGTGGCAGTAATGCTAAAACAGTTAAATTACTTACAGGTGATGTTGGTACAAAAGGAATAGAAATGATTACAAAAGATATTGATTTTGGTAATCCTGGTCTTGTTAAAAAAATTAAAAAAATATACGTTACTTCTAAAGATGCAGCTGCTGGTTCTACATTAACAGTTTCGTTTGCATTAGATGGTAGTACAAGTTTTACTGCAGCTTCTGCTCCAGCAAGTGGTCAGGCTACTATAAACAACGCACAGTATGAAGTAAATGCTTTTACAATAAATCAAAATTGTGAATCTGTAGCTTTAAAGCTTGTAAGTAGTGGTAAAATAAATATTAACGATATAAATATAGATTTTAGATTAACTAATAAGAGACCTTCATAATGCCAAAATCTGGTGAACATAGAGTTAATAACATTGACTCATTCTTTAGAGTTAGACCATCTTCTCAAAACTTAAGAGAGGGTGAATTAGTATCATTCCTAGAAGATGGTAAATTAGTAAAACAAGAAAAAAGAAATGGCGTTGTCTATGAACAAGTATTTGCTGAACAGCAAAAATTAAAACAAGCAGCTGTACAAACTACAGGAGATGTAACAAATCTTATTATAGGAGGCTCTACTGAAGATGCAGACATAACAGGTATTACTGCTGGTACAGGATTGTCTGGAGGTGGAGCTAGTGGTAACATAACTTTAAACATAGACTCTACAGTAACAACCCTTACTGGTTCACAAACATTAACAAATAAAACCTTAACAAGCCCTGTTATAAATACAGGTGTAAGTGGTACTGCTATTTTAGATGAAAATAATATGGCTTCTGATAGCGATACCAAACTTGCCACACAACAATCTATTAAAGCTTATGTAGATTCAGAAATATCAGGTATAGCTGCTCCTGCTAATGCAACTATTACTTTAAGTCCTGGTGCAGGTTTAGCTGCAATAGGAGATTTTACAACTAATCAAAGTTCAAACGAAACATTAACTATAGCAGTAGATGGTGTTTTAGAAGATTTAGATACATTAGGTGCAGCTGCTTCTGATGGTCAATTTATTGTAGCTACTGGTTCTGGAGCTTTTGCTTATGAATCAGGAAGCACAGCAAGAACAAGTTTAGGATTAGGAACTTTAGCTACTCTTAGCAGCATATCAGATTCTCAAGTTGCTTCAGATGCATCTATTGCTATTACTAAATTAGCTGCAAGTAGTATTACTGTTGCAGATGGAAGTAGCTCTACTGCAATATCTTTAGGAAATACAATTACATTTAGTGGAACTTCAAACGAAGTAACTGTTGGAGAAAGTTCTGGAACAATAACTGTTGGTTTACCAGATGATGTTACTATTGCTGGAGATTTAACAGTAAATGGAGATACTGTAACAGTAGATACAGCAACATTAAATGTAGAAGACCCATTAATAAAATTAGCAAAAAATAATAATAGTTCAGACTCTTTAGATATTGGTTTTTATGGATTATATGATACATCAGGTTCACAAGATTTATATGCAGGTTTGTTTAGAGATGCTAATGATAGTGGTAAGTTTAAATTATTTAAAGACTTACAAGCAGAGCCAACTACTACAGTAAATGTATCAGGCACAGGATATGCAAAAGCAACATTAGTTGCAGATTTAGAAGGTAATGTAACTGGTAATGCTTCAGGTAATGCAGGAACAGCAACTGCATTAGCAACTGGTAGAGATATAAGTTTAACAGGAGATGTTACTGGTACAACTGGTTCAGTGTTTGATGGAACTGGTAATGTAAGTATTGCTGCTACTATTGCAGCTACATCTGTAGAAGGAAGTATGTTAAATGACAATGTAATTAGTGGACAAGGTGCTTTAGGTAGTGCATCAGTAGCACAAGCTGATTTATTTATGATGGATGATGGTCCAGGCACACTTAAAAAAATTACATTTTCTAATTTAGAAGATTCAATATTTGGAAATGTTAGTGGAGATATTGCAATCGCAGCTGGTGGAGCAGCAACAATACAAGCAAATTCAGTAGCATTAGGAACAGATACAACAGGTAATTATGTAGCAACAGTAGCAGATTCAGGAACTGGTGGTATAACGGTTGCTAATTCTGGTAGTGAATCAGCAGCAGTTACAGTAGAATTAGATGTAAATGGATTAACAGCAGCAACTCTTGCAAGTGGAGATTTTCTTGCTTTTTCAGATGAAAGTGCAACAGGAGACCCAACTAAAAAAGAATCTATAGATGATATAGCAACATTATTTGCAGGTGCAGGATTAACTGCTTCTAGTGCAGTTATTAATTTAGATATAACAGGTTTTGATGCTATAGCAGAAGGTGCACTTACTGCAGCTAGTGATGTAATGCTTGTATATGATGCTGATGCAGGTGTTAATAAAAAAATTACTATAGAAGATTTAGAAGATGCTATTGGTGGAACTGGTACAGTTACTAATGTAGTAGCTGGAACAGGTCTTAGTGGTGGTGGAACTACAACAGCAACATTAGATTTAGACTTTAGTGAATTAACAGATATGACTGGAGATATATCTGGTTCAACAGAATTTATTTTACAAAACGGAACTACAGAATCAAGAAAAGCAGCTAGTGAAATTAAATTAAGTTATTTTAATAATAATTCTAACTGGACTTCTAATGCTGGTACGGTTACTTCTGTAACAGTTACTGGTGGTAATGGTTTGACAGGTGGTGGTTCTGCAATTACAAGTTCAGGTTCAGTAACTCTTGCAGTAGGTTCAGATAGTTTAGCTATAAGTTCTGATAAAGTAGACATAGCTTATAGTGCACTTTCTACCATAGCTGATGATATAGCAACAAGTGACCATATAATATTTTTTGATGCATCAAATTCTAATGCTGTTCAAATAGGAACAGTAAGTGATTTACCTTTTAGCAATAATACTGGAGATATTACACAAGTTGCAATAACTGCTGGTAATGGATTAACTGGAAGTGCAACAACAAATTCTGGAAATCACTCACAAACATTAACAGTAGATTATTTACCAGCAACAGATGATAGAGATGTAAAACCAAATGCAATAACTACTTCTGGTGTAAAACAAGTAAGAGCATACTTCACTACATTAGAGGGTTTAACTGGTAGTTCTGGTAGTGATTATCAAGATTTATTAGTATTAGATACTTATTCAGATGGAACTGGTGGAGATATGAACGCTTTAGCATTTGACAAAAGTACTCAAAATATTTATCACTATTTAGCAGACCAAAGTGATTCAACTTGGGGAACTGCAAAAAGAATAGCTTATATAGAAAATGGCTCTAACAATAGAGTGATGACTGCATCAAGTTCTTCTACAGTAAATGGAGAAGCCAATCTTACTTTTGATGGAACAGATTTAGCAATAGCAGCAACTGGTAAGATTTATTTAGATGGTGGTAGTCATACTTATATCCACGAACAAGCAGATGACATATTAGAATTTGTTGTTGGTAATGATATTCTAATGAAACTTACAGAAGCAGGAAGTGGAATTGAGTTTCCACAAGATTCACATCCATTAAAAATAGGTGCAGGTTCTGACTTACAACTTAATCACAATGGTTCTAATTCATTTGTAGAAAACTATACTGGTAATTTAAATATCATCAACAATACAGATGATGGAGATTTAATATTAAGTTGTGATGATGGTAGTGGAGGTGTTACACAATATATAAGAATTGATGGTAGTGCAGGATTAACACAAATTGATAAAGATATGAAGTTTGTTGATAGTGTAAAAGCACAATTTGGAGATAGTTCCGATTTACAAATATATCACGATGGAACTAATTCTTATCTTAAAGTTGATTATTCAAGTGGTGGAACAACAAGAACTTCAGAAATTAATATGTATGATAGTTCTGATGGCTCAATGAAATTTAAAACAGATAATGCTTCTACTGGTGGTATAGAATTTTGGACTGAAGGAAGTCAAAGAATGGAAGTTCAAAGAGATGGGAATGTTGGGATAGGCACTTCATCACCAAGTTATAAGTTAGACATTACTCACGCAGGTAGTGGACTAAGATTAAATAGTAGTGCAGACCAACAATTAAGATTTGAAAGAACAAGTGCAAATGCTTTTAGTATTGAACACGATACTTCAAGAATGTATTTATACAATAGAACTACAAGTGCAGCAACAGTAGCAGTTACAAATGCAGGAAATTTTGGTATAGGAACTGTATCACCAAGTGTAGATTTACATGTATTAGATGCAAGTGGGCATTCACAATTAAGAATTGAAACTGATAGTGCTTCTCATGGTGCTTATCTTGAATTAGAAAGCACAACCAACAAATATCAAATATATAATGTTGGTGGAGATTTAGGAATTGATGAAAGTGGTGTAGCAACAAGATTAACTATTAAAGACAGCACAGGCAATGTCGGTATAGGAACTACATCACCAAGTGCTAAATTAGATATTGTTGCAACTGGAGATGAGGGCTTAGAAGTTACTGGTGGAAGTGGATATTTATCAGCTTTTTTCCAAACAGATTTTGATACTGTTGCTAAATTTTATTCATCAGACGGAACAGCACAAATAGAATTAGCAGATAATAGTAGTTCATCAGGATACAATACAATAGGTGTTCAAGGAAATGGTGCTATGTTCTTTAAAGTGAACAATTCTGAAAGAATGAGAATAGACTCATCAGGTAGATTAGTAGTAGGTGCGACTGCAGCAATAGCAACTACTGGTGGAACTGGTGCATCTCAAGTATTAGGAACAGGAAATTCAGATACAGTATTTACCATTGGAAGATTTAGTAATAATACTGGTGTTGGAAATATTAATTTTTTGAAATCAAGAAATGGAACAATAGGTTCAAATACTATTGTTCAAGATGGAGATGGATTGGGTGCAATAGTTTGGGCAGCAGACGATGGAACTGATTATGTATCTCATGCTGCAAAAATTGATGCAAGAATAGATGGAACACCAGGTGCAAACGATACACCAGGTAGATTAAGTTTTTATACAACTGCTGATGGAAGTCAAAGTGCAGTAGAAGCGATGAGAATAGATAAAACACAAGATGCACACTTTGACCAAGATGTTATTGCATTTTCTACTACACCTTCTGATATAAGATTAAAAAAGAATTTTACAAAGATTGAAAATGGATTAGATGTAGTCAATAAATTAGAAGGACATACTTTTAATTGGAAAAAAGGTGGAGAAAGATTAAGTGCAGGATTTAAAGCACAAGAAGTAGAAAAGATTTTACCACATTTGGTTGATGAAAAGAAACTTCCATTAAAAGCAGATGATGATAAAGAATATAAGATTTTACGATATGAGGAAATGATACCTTATTTAGTAGAGGCAATAAAAGAACAACAAAAACAAATAAACAAATTAGAGGAGAAGTTAAATGGCTAAGAAAATAGCAGAAAAAGCAAGTGATGCTTCAGTTAAAAAAGTTGAAATTAAACATATTCGCACAATGAAAGATGAAGCAGGTAAAGATGTTTCGGTAGTTGATAGAACTGAAGTTTTATTAGTAGATGTTGCGATTGAAGATGCAGAAGCACAATTAGTAACTGCAGAAGCAAGAGTTACTGAATTAAAAGCAGACATCGCTGAATATAAAAAGATAAAGGGATAGTATGGCAGGTCCAGCAGTAGGAACAAGTAATGTAGGTATGAGGGCAATAGGTAGTGCTTTAGGTGAAGCAACTGGTTGCACAGATACAACTAACCTAAGCTTAGCAAGTCTATGTGGAGGTACAGATGGAAGTATTACTAATAATTTTCCAAGCAATGATGACAGTGGACCAGCTGACACTTTTAATAGACTAGGTGGTACAAATAATCCTATACAAAGTACATCAATAGATAATCCTGATGCAAGTTTGTTAAATAATATAGGAACAGCACCTTATAACATGAGTCACACTTTTGGTGGGCAACACGCCGACCTAGGTGGTGGTGGTGGACCAGGTAGATAATTAAAAAAAATAGTAGAAATGGAGAATAACTTTTTAATAAATTAGTTAGGATATATATATTATGGCAAAAGGATTTTCACAATATCAACAATCACAATTAGGGGTTTCTGCTGCTAAAGCTAGAGCTATATCTGAACGTAGTCAGGCAAGTACACGTACTGGGCTTACTGCTATACAGGAAAAAGAAGCTTTAGAAAGAGCAGCAGACGAACTAGAAAAAATAGGAAAAGAAGCTGAGAGAAACGCAGCAAAGCGTGGAAGAAGAGCTTCTTTTGGTAGATTAATTGGTAGTATAGCAGGTTTTGCGATAGGTGGACCAGCTGGTAAAGCTGCATTAGGAACAGCATTAGGTGGTTTAGCAGGTTCAGCAGCAGCAGGTGGACTTAAAAGCTATGGAGTAGATGTACCTGATAGTTTAGTTCCTGGTGGTATTTTTTACGGCAGAGAAAGAGAAGCTTTTAGAGAGCGTGCAGAAGACCTAGAAAAAGCTTTTGATGATTTGACTGATGCACAAAGAATGGGTATAGCTAAAGATACTTTAGTTGGATATTTGACAGGAAGAGGTTTAGGTAAATTAGGAGAAGCTAAAATAGGAGATTTAGATACCAGCTTAAATGAATTACTTGAAAAAGGGCAAGCAGGGGAAATAGACTATACTAAAATGGATTATTTAAAAGATACCTTAAGAGAGGCTGCAGGTGGTATAGGTGAAAAAAGAATGCAAGAATTAATAAAGGTGAGTCCAGTAAGAAATATCACACCAACTGGTACTGCTGGAAATCTTATGGGTGCTTTTCAAGGTTTCGGACCAAATATAGAAATACCTTTTGAACTGTTGCCTAAAAAAACTTTTGAAGAAATTATGGAAGAACGTAGAAACCCTTTTTCAGGTTTTGATATGACAGAACACCTTTTTCCATCAAGAAACAAAAGAAATAGTTTATTTCAACAAACTGTTGGACCAATAGGAGGAACGTTATAATGCCACATAGACCAGGACATAATAGTGGAATGTTTGACCCTAATCAGTTTGACCAACCAAGTGCTTATGAGCAGTTTGAGATGCCAGATTTTGGAACATACGACCAACCAGCAGCTCCAGCAGGCACTGTAGATACAAGCAATATGAGTCAACAATTAAGATTTTTGACAGAAATGTTTCAACCTTTTGGAGTTACGCCTGACCAATTAGGTCAATACAGTAATTTTATAGGTGAAATACCAGAAGAGCTATATCAGTTAACAGACCCAAGTGCTGATATTTATCAACAATTTAGACAAGAAAGACAACAAAGGTTATCTGACCAATTAGGAGAAACATACACAGGTTTACAGTCTAGTTTGTTTCAAGGTCAAAGACAAGCAAGAGGTATGCAAGGTAAAAGAGGTTTTGTTACAGGTAGAGATTTTATGGGTGAAATGAGTCAAGAGGCTTCTATGAGAGGTCAAAGAGCTGCTTCTGCTTTTGGTAGAGGGTTATATGATATTGAAGAAAATATTGTAGACAGAATAGGTTCAGAAAGAAGATATATGGCAAATCTTGAAGCACAAAGAAGAAGTGATGCATTAAGACTTGCAGAATTAGCTGGTTTATTTAATGATGAGGGGAGAACAGTTTAATGGCTAGAAAAGTAGTAGAATCAATTTTAGATGCAGCAGCAATGGCATCAAGACAAGATACTCTTGGAGATATGTTAAATCAGATACCAAGTATTCTACAACAACAGCAGCAAGCAAAAGAAGCAAGAGAAGATAGACTTCAACAATATGCAGACTCAAAAGCATTTCAAGATAAACAGTTTGAGGAAACTAAAACTTTATCAGAAACAAATTTAGATTTTAATGTTGTTAACGCTGCAATGGAAATAGATGACCCTGTAGCTAGAGCAGCAGCATTAGGTAAAATTAAACCTAAAACACAAGATGGTTATAGATACTTAAATGCACAACTAGATGGAACAAATTCTATAAATACAACAATGAAAGAGTTTAACACAAACTTTACTGCAGATATAAAAGGTTTTGATGATAAGAGCTACGAAGAACAAAAACTAGTTATAGAGAAATATGAAAATCAAATAGCTTTAAATCCTTCTTTAAAAGGTTTTAAAACACAAACTGATAACCTGAGAACACGTGCAACAACAGCAGAAAACAAAAGAATTGTTCAAGACTTTGCTAAAAATTATACACTATCTTCATTAAGCGATGAAGAAAACAGGCAAATGCAAGAAATGATGAAAAACGCTACCTCTTTTGAACAATTACAAACAATTATAGATATACAACTTAAAGGTAAAAAAGATGTTGGAATGTCTGTATCAGAGTTAAATAATTTTATAGGAAAAATTGGTGACCTTGTAGAAGCAGGTGTTTATACTGAGGAACAAGGTAGAATAATGATAGACGATGCAATGAAAAAATATTCACCTAGAGTTACCCTAGATAATAATAAAAAAGATGAAGTAGACACAGCAGGTTATACTACTATAGCTACAAAAACGCCAATAGGTGATACTATGGTAAATACGTACTCTAAAACAGTTAATGGAATAAAAGAATATTACTATGTTGTAGTAGACCCAACAACTGGTAGAAGAGAGGGTGATATTGTAAAAATGACTGAACAAGAGGCAGTAGCTGCAGGCTTAAAGGCTGTAACACAAGAGAACTCATCTTCCAAGCAGCGTTTATCAGATTCAAAGCTAACTAAATCTGGTTATGAAGCTATCTTATCAAGAACTTAATAATAAATTATGTCTAATGGAACACAAAATAAACTTGACTGGACCTTATACAAAAAAAATGTTGTTACTCCTACAACAGTAGAAACTCCTACGTACGATGTACAACAATTAGACTGGTCTTTATATAAAGAACAAACAAAAGAACCAGAAATAAGAAAAGCTGTAGGGTTTGGTGCGTCTTTTCTTGACGGCTTCACAGAAGATATGACTTTTGGTCTTATTGATATGGCAGAAGACGGAGATGTATATGCTACTAAAGCAGGCTCAGCAGGACAATTTGGTGGTATGTTTACATCTATGATGTTACAAGCAGCAGCTTTAAGTGCTGTAAGTTTTGGTGTAGGTGGAGTTGCATTGTTTACAGCAAGAAGTGCTAAAATAGTTAGTGCTGCTAAAAAATATAATGCAGCAAAAAAAGCATATCAAGCACAAAAAATTTCTAAAGCTCAATTAATAAAAAAGCAATCAGATGCTTTGAAAAATTCTGGAGTAGGTATACCTAATTCTAAGTTATTCGGTAAAAATGTCAGCATACACACAACACAAAGAATGTATTTAGATAAGTTTATGAGACTTGCAGAGACAGACATAAACAGTGCAAGAAGAATGGTCTTAGGCACAGAAATGATGAGAGAGGGCACAGTAAATGCTGCTATTGGTCAAAAGTTTATTACTGAAGAAAACCTAGGAAGAGAAGTCACAGCTGCAGATAGGTTAAAATATGGTGTTCAAGATTTGTTAGCAGGTGGTTTATTTGGAGCAGGTAGAGCTCATGGTTTTACACAAGCATTACCTGAAATGAGTAAACTTCCAGGAGGAAAATATGGACTATATTTTGCATCTGGATTTACACAAGCATTACCACAAAAACTAGACGCAGACGAAGAAAGCAACATTGGAGATAACCTGCCTGCTAGATTTGGAATGGCAGCTGTAAGTGCAGTTTTAGGTAGATTTGCAAGAGGTGGTATGGTCACTGAGGCAGTAGATGATGTTCAAAGAGGAATGAGAAGAATAGGAGCAGATGAATCAACAATAGCAGACGTTACTGATATGTCTTTAAGAATTGCATTAAAAGATGGTGTAGAGCAGATAAGTAAAGATTTTACTGGTATGTTGTATAAGAGTATAGATGAAAATAAAGATGTTATTATTACCAGAGTAAAAGCTGATGGTAAAGGTGGCAAAAAAAAGTTTTATGTTGATTATGATGTTATAGACAAATCTCAAGACAATAAAGTTCTTAGCTCTAAAACTGTAGAAGCAGATAAGTTTTTTCAAAGACATAAAAAACCAGACCAAAAATTAATAGACCAGATTAAAAATAATTTAAACGCAGATAATACTACATCTTCATTTTTTAAAAATCAAAAAGAAGTAAAACAATTTTTAAGCACGCAAAAATATGGAATATTAACTGCTGAAAATCCTACCAATATAAACTTTCAAGGGTTAGGAGACTATAAACCAAATGCAAAACATAGTCCATCAGAGCTTTTATTTTCTGAACAAAATGATTTTCTTATTAGAGAGTTACTAGAAAGAGGATATAAAAGAGAAGACATTATGTCTGTTAAAGGTGTTTGGAAGGGTGGTGGTGAAAACAGTTTTATAGTAAAAAATCTTAAGAAAAAAGATGCTTTAGACCTTATGAAAATATTTGGACAACAAGAAGTTGCAATGAACGATGGTTATTATCGTTTAATGAAAAATAAAACAACAGGTAAACTAGAATTTTCTTCTACAAAAAATTTAGATAAAACTAAAGTTGGTGCAAGAGCACAATTTCAAAGAAATGGGGAAGCAGCAGATTTTTACAGCACAGCAGATTTAAAAAATGGTAAACAAGCAGCGTTTAGAGTAGAATATGATGTTAAAGGTTTTGACGATGATGGTAATTTAATTTTTAATAACCCAAGTTATGGTATGCAAGGAGTTTCTTCAAAGCTACTAGCATCACAAGTAGATAATGCTTTAAATGAAGCTGTTGATAGATACTATAAAAGATATAGAACTACTGATGCAAGAAAAGATAAAATATATCAAATAAAACAAATGGAGTTTGATTTAAAATTAGCTGATGAAAAAAACCCTTTAAAAAATTTAGGAGCAAAATCTTTTAAAGAAGTATTATTTGGAACAGAAAGTTTAACAGGAATGTCTAGCAAACAATTAGATTTGTATGCAAGCTTGTTATCTGGTAAAGAAGATGCATTTGGAAAAAGGTATAAAAGAGGAGACTTTCAAGCTTTTGGAGAAATTCCTGAACAAATAAGTAAAGTTAGTAGCTTTCTAAACAATTATACTTTACCTATAGTTACTAAGTTTAGAAACTTTGCTAAGAAAACAAACAGCCCTTCTTTAAACAAATTAGCAAGCGATTTAGAAAATTATGCCGTTAGAAAATATAGCAATGAAGGTAAGTATCAAGCTATGAGAGATAGGCAAAAAGAAATATACGCAGAACATAATCTTACTAAGAAAGAAATAAATGAGCTAGATGAAGTATTAGGTGATTTCATAGAAGAAGGTGACATAGCTAAGTTACGCAAAGATTATTCTAATAAACCACACATGGTAGCTGCTATTAATAAAGCTGTAGCAGCACATAAAGGATATACAAGCGAAATAGTAAATCTCTTAAAAAAAAGAGGAGTACAGGAATTTTACTACAATAAAAAAACTAAACAACTTGAATTAAGACCTTTAACAGTAGAAGAAAACTTTGTTAGTAGACAAATTACAGAGGAGGCAGCAGAATATTTTAGTTCTATTTCTGGAGATGCAAGACAGGAAATTATAAATCAAATTATATTAAGAGATAAAAGATTCCTAGGTAATGGAGAATATGCTCGTTTACCTAGAAGTCAACAAGAAGAAATAGCTGAGCTTTTATTTGGTGTTGCACAACCTAATAATGCAAAGTATGGTGTATACGGACAACAGTTTGCACGTACTACTGACTTACCTCCATACCTATACATAGACAAACAAGGAAGAGTTATACAAAATGTAGATAGCTTTGATTATGTAAAAGGAAGCAAGATAGGAGATGTTGAGGTAGATAAAGTTATAAAAGTTTATGATAGAAACTACGCTGGTAATATGGATAGATATGCTTCCAAAGTAGCTAACCTTGAGTCATTCTCTTATTATTTTGGAAATAAAGGTATATTTGATTTTAAATCTGAAAAGAATGTAAGAGAATTTAACAAGCTGTTTAAACAGCGTCTAGATACAATTTTAAGAGAAGTACAAAATCCAAACGACAGAAAGAAAATACAAGAAGCTCTTGAGTATGATTTTAAAACTTTATTAGGTGGTAATCATGTTGACGAAGCAGTAAATCAATGGTACTCTGCTATAACATCTTGGACAGCTGCTACTGGATTAAGTAGCCCTAGGTCTGCTTTAAAAAATTTATTACTAGGTAATGTTCAATTATACACAACTTTTGGTGCTAAACCTTTACTAAAAACATGGTTTAATTTTATATTTGATTCATCAGCTAGAAAAGAAATGTTTGATATGGCACAAGGTATTAATGCATTGCAAGTAGGTCAAAGAGGTTTAGAAACAGCTATACAAAAAACAGGAACATCTGGTAAAGTACAAAGAGGACTTACTAAATTAATGGGTCTTGCTGAACAGACAAACAGAACAGTGTCTGTAGCAACTGGTACAACGATGGCTGAAGATGCTTTAAGGGTATTAACAGGAAAAAAAGCTGGTATGTTTAATATGTCAAAAACTGAAGCACAAAGATTATTAAGAGAAACTTTAGAATTAGATGATATTGGAGACGCAATTAAAAGAGGTTCTTTTACAAATGCACAAAAACAAAAAATAAGATTTATGTCTCACTCAACAACACAGGGATTAGCAGACCCAGTGTTTGTTCCATCATGGATGAGTAATAGATATGTAAAACCACTAACACTGTTTTATCGTATTGCGTATCGTGTAACAGAAAATGTATACAAAAACGCTTACAAACCAGCAGTACGTGGTGACGTTGGACCAATGATGAGATATGTTGCAGCATCAAGTGCAGCAGGATATTCTTTACAGACATTATACCACACAGTATTTAATACAGAACCAGAAAAATTTGAAAACGCAGGAAGTAGATTTTGGCAATCTTTTATTGATGGAGAGGGTTTAGGAGTATTTTCTACTTTACAACAAGTTAGTAGAGATTCATCTCAGTTCTATACTCCAGCCATAATACAGTTTGGTCAAAACTTGTATGGCTCAGTAAAAAGACTAGCAATAGACGTTCCTCTCTCAAACACAGAAGCAGAACGAAATGCCAACATAAAAATAGCAACAAGAGATTTGACTACTTCAGTTCCACTTGTTAATGATATACTAAAAACTATTACTAATAATAGTGAAGAGTTTTATATACCTGGTCTTACACAACCAAAAAAATCTTATCAAGAAATGTTAAACTTTAGAACGCAGGTAAGAAGCTACGATGAAAATGTAAGAAGAATAAACCCACCTAGTGGTTTTTCATTTGATGAAGAAAAAAGTTTTATGTATAGACAGATAGAAGCTAATGTATATGCTAATAGACCTATGGAACAAAAAGTAAAAGATTTTTATGCCTCTGTTTCTTATCTACAACATCAATTAGAATTAACAGGACTGTATACAAAAAACCAAGCTTATAAAATAGCTTATGATAAAACAATGAGATATGTTATGTATCATTCTAAACCAGTTGAGTCAAGACTGTCTTCAGAGTCAAAAGGTAAAATAACTTCTTTCAAAGATGACTTTACTGGAAGGCTAGATGATGAATCTAAACTGTCATTAAAAGAATTAGAAAAGTTACATAGAAAAAACTCAAGAGAATATAGAAGTGCTGTTAGAAACGCAAAAAATAAGTATCGCCCTTAAAAAAAGCTTGCGAGAATGCCCCTAGAAGCTCGTAAAATAAATTCTTTGATATAACTATCGCCTAAATATTGAACGTTTTGTGAGGGTATCATTAAATGCCTAATTCTGATTTTATACAAAAAACCCCTCAAAAAGAGGGGCTTTTCGTTGTTTTTTACTTATGCCAGTAGCCATGAACTACCTTTGTTCCAAATTCTGAACAATCATAGGTGTCATTAATAACACCATCTATTACACAAACATAGTGTCTTTTAACTTTACATATAATTGTACCACCTGGTAGCTCAGAAGAGTTCAAACACACTCTTCCTGGTTTACCCACTACAAGAGTAGGAGTCCACTTGAAACCCAGTTCTTTCATGTAGTCCTTGAACCATTTTCTTTTAGTGTCCAGACCTTTTTGAGCAGAGCGACTTAATTTTCCTACTCTATATGTAAAGCCTTTACGTTTTCTTGTACTTCTTCTTTGATTAGCACGACCTTCTGCAAGAGCTTTATATACCTCTTTATATGGAAGCCCAGTGGCTATACAAATAGAACGACATACACAGTCACCTACGTATAGTTTTTTGTATCCAGCTTTTTTTCTACCACCATCATTATAAACCCATGTTGGTTTATCAGAACTGTGAGGAATGACTGGAGATGAAGACGATATGGTAACACATCTCTTTTTACCTTTATATCTTACTCTTGCTCCCATTGAATTTATACTTGCTATTATTCCTATTTTACCGTCCTTGTGCATGAACGTAGAACCTTTAGGAAGAGATTCTATTTTTATTTTTTTAACCATAATTAACTCCTGGTTTAGTGTGAATATTACATACAACGTTATGAATCTCTAAAACAAATGTCAAGAAATTTCTTTAAGTGTTGATATTGTTGGACTTAATCGGAGTAGAGCTCGTTTAAACGGTCTCTAAATTTTTGCTTGGCTTGTTCAGGTGTGTCTAGTATTGATGCACTATCACCATGATAACCCACATCAAACTTACAAGTTGTTCCATATCTGTTTTTGGCTATAATAATCTGTTGCCCAAACTCTCCATGTTCAGCTTGCTCATATTCATATACGTATGGGTAATAGTTAAAGATTACGATTTCTGCATCTTGCTCTAGATTACCAGACTCAGCGAGGTCGCTGAGCCTTGGAATCTTATCTACACGATGCTCTATGTTACGATTTAGTTGAGAGACTAATATAACAGAACAATCAAGTTCTTTTGCAAGCCATTTATATCTTCTTGTCACTTCGGCGATACGATGTCTTACATCTCTGTTATCACGCTGTGAAAATTCAATAAAACCTATATGGTCATCAATGATTACATCAGGTCTTATCTTTTTGGCTTCTTGAATGCCTTCATCTAGACCTCTTAAATTATCAAATAAATGAAGCGATTTGTAATACTTTTTTATAAAATCTAAACCTTTTTCTATTTCTTCTCTGTGGTTTGACGCATTGTTTCGCATTTGTTTATTAGGTACAGACGTATGCATTGCTAAAAACTTTTTAACAATCTCTACTCTTGGCATTTCTCTACTTATAAATACTACTTTCTTACCATCAAGTATCATATTTTTAGTTATGTTCAGAGCTAAAGTGCTTTTACCATTACCTGGTCTACCAGCTATAATAGATATTTCACCTTTAGTCATACCAACAATAGCTTTATCAATAGAAGCAATACCAGTCTGTACTAAATTCTTTTTAGCAAAAATAGATTCAATAAGCTCATCATCCAGTCCTTCCATAGACTGATGCTCCATTTTAATCATATCATTAAACTTCTCAGATATTTTACCAAGATAATCAATGTCAGATGCTACATCTTTATATGATGTATCTTTTTCTATTCTGTCTTTAAATCCTACTACACGCTTCCATAGTTGTCTTCTTACAAATAAATCATAAATTGTTTTACAATGTGTTTTAAAAGTTGCTTCTGTAATGATGTCATTTAGTAGACCAGAAACATAATAAGTAAGCTTATGTCCTTTTTCGCCTAAAAAGTTTGACACAGTTGCTACATCTATATCTTTGTTTGATTGATGTAAATAATACATAGCTCCCCAAATGTGTTGATGGTCTATCATATAAAAAACTTTGCTTGCTGTAATAAAACTTAATGCTTCTTGCATCAATGATGGGTTTTTAAGTATACACCCTAAAACTTGTTTTTCAGATACGCCACTATACATCTTTGACACATCTATATTTTTATCAAAAGCATCCATCTAATCCTCCTTTAAATCTGGTGGTAAGCTATCTAATCTTTTACGCTCTATATTTAATTTATTCTCATACTTCTTATTCTCATTCCTTAATATACCTATAAAATAATATACATCATAGCCTTTTCCAGCTAAGTCTTTGCGTTCCCAAATAGTAATACAATGTTTGATTACTTCGTCGTCAATGTCTTGACAAGCTTTAAGTAAAGTATAGGCTGTTAGGTCATCTAACGCTGATATGAAGAGGTCGTTTAAACGCTCTAATGTATTATCATCTAAATTCTTTTGTAGCCTTGCTATCATCTTTGGATAGTTTTTCAAGGCATTGGACCAGCCACAAGCTGGACATCTCATTTACGCTCCTTACAAGGAAGCTCTTCTGGGCATTCACGTTTATCTAAAGGAACACGCTTACCTAAGAACTCCCTCATAGGAACTTTCCCTTTTGGCAATGTATAATACCTCCAAGGTCTTTCGCATCGTGGACAACGATAAGGCTGGAACTTTGACTTATTGCTGTAAGATACTTCATTCTTCTTACGCTTCTCTGATTCAATGTATTCATCATCAAACCACTCATCATCAAAGTAATTTCTAAGAGTTTCTTTAGAGTATAAAGATTCATAGAGATATAACCATACCTTCTCTGCGAACTTCTTAATCATCGCAAACTTCACAATTTGGATTGACTTGTGATAGTTGCATTTCTTTTTGTTTTTTCTCTTTGTCTATTGCTTCAATAATCTTTTGAGCAATTTTTATAAGAGTATTAATATCGTTCTTATCAAGTTCAATTTTCATAGCTATACTCAGCTACTACTTTACCTTGAGGTGTTGATATATGCTTGGTTTTAATAGGGTGTCCTTCATTGCGTAAATCCCATATCCTAGCACTTAAACGAAAACATCCGAACTGCTCTAAAGCTGATAGTGGCGTAATACGTTCACCATTTTTTAAAGCCACTAAAATCATATCATTCTGTGTTCTGTTCATCTTCTGTTTTCTCCTTATCACCATCTAGTTCTGTAAGAACATTATTAATATAGTTGTTAGCCAAAAACCTTTTTTCAGTAAGTTGTCGTTCTAACATCTGTGTTTCTTGAGCTATTTGATTAGCTCTAACGTAAGCCATTTGTCCTTCATTACTTAAATCGCTCAAGTAGAATTTAACTTCTTCTCCATCACGATTAATGACTTGCTCACGCTCTTGTGGTTCTGATATAGCTTCTATTTCTTGTTTTGCCATATCAAGCTCTTTCATTTTTCCCATGTTATTCCTCCATATTTAAATCGGCAAAATTTGCTCCATCATAACACTTAGAGCATATACCTGTTTTTTCTTCTTCTATGAATGAGTTTCCAAAAGGTTCAGCTGTACAGCAAGTGCTTTGCCAATCCTTTTCTTCACACTCATCACACTCGTCAATAGAGATAGCAGGACTATCTCCATTCTTACTATTTCCACAATAAGAGCATTGAATTTCAGGAACATACATTCCATACTTATCACTTTTTTCTTTTTGTACAAATTCTAAATAGCTCATTCTTCTTTATCCTTAAATTGTTTAATCATCGCAATTAAACTTAAGTAATAATCCTGAGACATAATAGCTAAATCTTTACCTCTGTCTTCACCTACAAATTGTACGTGAATTTCTTTTGTCGGTTTTAAGTGTTTAGCTAATACTTTTCTTTTCTTACACTGAACATAGATATTATCTTCAATAACCATATCTACTTCTTGAGCTAAACCTCTTGACCTACCATCACTGCCCCAAGTTCTTTCTGCTTTTAAATCAAATCCTTGTGCTTTTTCAACACATCTTCTTTCGTAATATGTTCCTCTTAATTTATTCTTCGCTGGCATCGTTAAACCTTCCTTTCCAATATTGCATTACCCAGTTTTTATTTTTCTTATTATGTCTTAAGTCCATACCAGCAAAAACCCACCAAGCTCCATACTTTGTTCTAAATTCTTCTGATGTTTCTTGTCTCCATTTTGCATTTTGTACTACAAGACTTTTTCTTTTTTGTAAATGTTTTGGCACGTTTTTTTCTTTACGTTGTTGCCAAGCCATTTCTCTTTTATTTAAATCCATTAAATCCTCCAATCAGTTGCGTCATGTTCATCTTCTGAACGTCTTAACATTTTGTTATACTTATCCTCTTCTTTTTTAATATAATTTAGTAGACAAAAATATCCTTTGTAAAAAAAATATAACGTTGTAAATACTACTATAAAATCAATCACATTAACTCCTAGTTAGTGATGCGTGGAAGTCTCGTATGAGATGTAGTAGATGAGCTAAGAGGTATAAGACCCCCACGCTAAGTTATTAATTAAAATGGCAAGTCATCTTCTACATTAACAATGTTATCCTCCATTATTGCTTCTTTGCCTCTTGTTTCTGCTTTTAACACCATTTTAACTCTAGGTGTTTTCATGTCGTTTCCTTCTCTTCCTACCCACTCTTCAATTACTACTTCAACATCAAATAGAAAGCGTTTAAACGACTCCAAGTCAAGCTCTGGTAATATTAGCTTGTCATCCATTTTTTGTACCATATCCATCATATCACAAAGAGCGTGATAACCAGCATTGCTTCCCATATCGCTTTGTAGCTGTGGGTATTTTGCTGGGTCAGGTTTCTTAAATCTAAAAAACCCTTTGTGTTTAACATCCTTACCATCAATATCAAACACTGGTTCATAGATGTCAGCTAAAAACTTACCACTAACAACTATGTCTTTCTTTACGTTTAGGTCTTTAACCAGGACCTTCTCATATTTACCAGCCTTAACAGAACTTCCACCACCCTGTGATTTTGGTTCGTACCAAGCATCTTGTCCAAGTATATTATCTAAATCAGTATTATCCATTCTTTACCTCCTTCTTAGGTTTCTTCTTTTGTAGCTGTTCTATATAGCCATCAAAATTATTTGTGTTTAGTTTTTTGTTTCTTATTGCTACTTCTATGCTTTCAACAAAAGCTTTATCTCTACCTTTTAATAATGTCATCAAGTAATCGTGTTGCTCTTTTGATATTTCTTGAGGTTTATCATCTTCTGGTAAATCTTCGCCCCTATAAATATAAAGACCAAGACCAAACAACGCAAAACATTTTACCAAACATCTTTTGATAGAGTTGTTAATCTGTGTTGCTGTTGGTTCTAATATAGCTTTATTATAGTTATCCATAACAGCGTGAACTTCTGTTCTTGTAATACCTTCAATACATACAGATACTTTAACAAAACATCCACTATGTGTTGTCATATAAGGAAATTTAGCATACCATCCACAATCTTTTTCTCTATTCATAGGTATATCAAATTCGTGAGTTTCCCAAGTAGCATCTGGGTATACAGATAGAACATATTGAACTGCATCACTCCAAGATAGATAATCATAACTACCTTTCTTTTCTTTAAACTCATTTACATTTATTTTATTAAGTGTTTCAAACACTGATAGTTTCTTTGGCATTGTAATCCTCCTCATATAGTTCTATAAATTTATCTACACTCACCCAGCTATCTGAATTACCTTCGTGTATCATTGGTATTCCAGCTATATCTGGTCTCATTGTAAAGTCTCCGTAATTATTACTATTCGCCCAATCCATTAACATAAGGGCATAGTCCTCTGACCTCACAATATTTTTCACATTTTTTTCCGTTCCAAGTTTCTTCATCATTACACCTCCTTGGTATTGTGTTAGTATTTAGATGTCCTAAAAGTACATCTCTCTTGTTCGTAAAATACGAAACAATTTCTTCATTGTCAATCATTGGTATATTAACAAAGTAAATATTTTTATCTACCCCTCTGGCGATAGCTGAATGTGTACCAGCATCTCTGACATTCATTTGTAGTTTCATTGCTTTAACTTTGTGTCCTTTTTTCTCTAATAAATATCTATACATATTTACTTGATATAACCAGTCTCCAAAGTCTGCTTTGTTCTCATCTCTATGAAATACTTTAACCTGTTTAAACGCCCCCTTTTTACCCCAAGCCCCTGACTTTTTGTATCTTGCTCCTGATGGGTCTGGCATCATAACGTGTGTCATTCCTAAAACCTTTGATGCTTTAAAACTACCTGTGTTTTTATAATCAATAAGCGTTTCCGTATCTTTATCATAAAAGTCTAAGATACCTGTAATATCTAATCCTTCTAATTTTTCTTCTTGTATTGCATTATCATCAAGCTCTTGGCTTTCTAGATGCAAGTGATGAATAGTTCCCATAACAGCAAATGCCATATCTTGTGGGTCTACATAATATTCTTCAGTTCTTTTTAGGTAAGCCTCACAAGTTCCAGATAATAGTTCTGTTGTGCTTGGAGGTCTGTCGTTTGGTCTTTGGTCTGACATCATCTTTAATGTGGCTACACTCATACAACGCTCTGACATACGACATTCTTTTAGACATCGTTTAAACGTTATCTCTTCTCCATCTGGACAAATAAATCCTACTGCTCCCATAAAAAATCCTTTTTAAAATTTTCTGGAGTAGGTCGCCAAACCAGTGTATTTGCAAAATTTAATTAACAAGGGCAAACAGGACTTAAACCTGCAACACTCCTTTAAGTGCTATTAAATTTTTATTTACAAATCTACTCCAGACAAATAATTTAATAATATAAAATAAAAGAGGCAAGAAATAAATCTCGCCTCTTTCCACACACACTAAGGAGTTCAATGAAAAAACATCATTGAAGTTGTCAGATTGACAACACTTTAGTTTAACACCTATACAATTAGGTGTCAAATGAATTATAAATTATTATTTAGATTAATTAGTCTATGACCTTTACTCATATCAAACTCTATGTCATAGTCTTGCATCAGTCTTACTATCGCATCTTTTTTGTTTTTAGCTACGTAGTGATAGGTAAATGAGTTTTGTTTTTTTGGTATAAAGAACACAAAACTTGCAAGCACACCTTCATCAATCTTTTTATATGTCTCAATATCTAGCATCGTTATATCCTCATATTGTTATAGTTATAGTCTCTCATTAATAATATACATTAGTTTGTTAGTTAAAGTCTACTATTATTTTAACGACGTTTAAACGTCTTCTGCGTTATAGATTTTTTGAATTTCTAACAGCTGTTCAGTAAATGCTTTTATAGTAAATGGTATATCAATAGATACTTTTTTTAAGCCTCTATCATTTGTTTCAATAACATAAAACAGCTCTTGTTTTACAATAGGTATTGCATTGCTATCTAGATAGTCTTGTAGTTTCTTTACTTTACCTTCAACAGCATCATTATAGTTTTTGTTTTGTAGTTCTATATCTTTTTCTTTTTTCATTCTGCTACCTCCTGTTCAAAAAGATTACCTTGTTGATGGTCGTAAATTGCATCCCAGCTTTCCCAAGTGTCTTTTACCTCTTTCTCCACGAACTCAATCTCTTTTAACTCTTTGATAGTTTTACATTCTTCAATCTTATTTACATTTTGCCACATTTCTCTTAAGACCATATCATCTCCAACTTCAATCATATTTAAATAGTCATTGAAAAATTCATACTTAGCATTTCTTTTTAATTGTTCTATTAGTTTTATTTTTTTCATTTTCTTTTCCCCCTTATTGATGTTCCTCCTGGAAAAAGCATAAACTCATATCCAAGTTCATCTAGTTTTATAATTAACTTTTTAATTAATTTGTGTATTTTTAAAGCTCTTTTTGAATTTTCTTCTTTCATTAGTTTAGTCCTTTCATTTCATCCCAAGTTTGTATATACGAACAATAGCTACAAGCTTTCTTCTCTCGTTTAAACGCTGTCTTCGTCATAGTGTTAATTCTGTCTATCAAGGTTATTGCTAGCTCTTTACGACCTCTGATGATGTCTTCCGTACCATCCGTGATTAAATCTATCTCAGTCTCTGATACAAGCTCTTCATCTAAAAAATCTCTAATTGTATTTAAAATCTCTTTATTCGTCATCATCTGCCTCCTTTTCTATGGTGTCGTTTAAACTATCTAGCATATCTATCAAATTGTTTTTCATATTGATGAGATTATCTGGGTTTTTAAAATCAATAGATAAACCTCCAACACTACGCAATCTTGCTGGAATGACTTCAGTATCATTACAAAAATTACAGCATCTTCCATTTTCCAGTGGCTCAGCATTATGTCCGTCTGTCCATATTGCTACGCCATTTTTGTACAATACATCAAGGGCATCTCCACAAAGAACACAGAATTTTTTTGCTTTGCCTACAACTTTTTCGTTCCACTCTCCGTATCCAGTACGATTATAGAATTTAATTTTATCACTCATTTTATATCATCCAATGCATCTTCACAAGCGTCTGCAAAAGCAAGTTCTTTTTCATCAACAAATTCTTGCCACTCTTCATCAGTCATATTTTCATCTACGTGTTCTTTTTCATACCACTGACAAAGAAATACACCTTTGTTAATCAAATCAGTGAACTGCTTGCTTTCTTCTTCTGTTAACAATCCTATTGTTAGATGATTTTTTAGATGAGGTGGAGTATCAGGTGTCAATATTTTAACAGCCTCTTGTAGCCCTTTGATATAATTAATATCTCCACGATTTTCTTTATACCAAATTTTATAATCTACTTTATCTTCAAAGTCTCCTTCATCTGTGTCTGCATTATATCCAGACCACTTTTTAAGTTCATCTTGTTGTTTATCTATTTTTGTTTGTATCTCTTGTATTTTATCGCTCATTTCCACACTCCTGTATGTTTCTTATTTTTATCTTCAAAGAGCTGTCTTATAGCTCCCATCTTCACATCAAATTGTTCTAGCATATCATCATCAGACAATAGATAGTTGCCCTCATCATCTATGTAATAGTATACATTTAATGTTATTTCAAATGGTACGCCTTTAGTATCTTTTTTATTTTTCATAATTCCTCCCTTGTTAGTGTTTTGCTAGCTTGCTAGCTCTTTGTTAGTTTAGCTAGTATGTTAGCAACTTGTCAAGCTTTTTCTCTTAATCTGTTCATTCATTCATCTTTATTAATTGAGGTACAGAAATTTAAAAAACTCTTTTTCTGTCTCGTTTAAACGCTCTATGTGTTTATGGTCATCATAGATTTCTCTAGATAGTTTTCTAACTCTACCTTCTCTGTTATCTTCAGTTTTAAAAACAAACCAGCGTTTAACTTCAGTAGTCTGCCAAGCCATCATTATAGCCTCGTTTATATCTTCATCAGTTAAAAGACCATCTATCTCAATCTCATATTCACAAGTCCATAATCTAGTTTCTTTAATTTTGTGTTTCTTCTTCATCGTCTCCTCCTTCATCTTTAAATATTACAATAGCTGGTATCTCATTAAGCACTTGTTTTTTTCTTTTTGCCAAAGATAATTCTTTAGCACTCATAGTGTCTTCAAATGCCCAGTTTGTGTGTCCATATTTATCTTCGCACATCTCATCAATGTAATCAGTAATAAATTTATGTCTCATACTTCCTCCTTTGTTATGTTGTGTAAAAATGTTGGTGGTACAAATACTTCTTGTTCCTGCTCCCAATAAACCAGAAAGTCAAGAGCGTTTAAACGACCTGTGTAAACTATTGGCTGTTTATCTTTCTTGACCTTGGCAAACCTAGTTGCAAACCAATAGGCTCTGTTCTTATCCAGTGTCCAGCTAAAGCCGTGCTCATACTCTCCAAGAGTACCTCTGTATAAGACTATCTCATCCTGTTCCATTAGTATATCTTCGTACATCTCATACTCTTTTGTATCCATAGTATATCCTATGTCATCGTAATGGTAAGTCAGTAAGTCCTGTAAATCTGTGTTCGTCATCATCGTGTGAACATTATCAATAGCTGTATATTCTTCTCTGAAATACTGCCAAAACTTTGATGGCTCTATCTTGTTCTCAGCTAAGTCTTGTACCATTATAGCTATGCCACCCTGTTTGTAGTAATTATTTATTATGTCTTCCATATACCCTCCGTGTGTATTAGTGAGTTGCTTGACATTAGCTAATCCTACAACCAATGTCAAGCTATTTGTTTGACCTCGTTTAAACAACGCCTATAACCATATTGAACATTGATTGCTTTGTAGTTTGAAGATTTTTCTCCAAACTCTAATCATCAAGTTCCCTACAATCGTTATTACACTTATCCAAGTAAAAAATAACAAGATGCTTTCTAGTAAAATATGTCCAGCATTTGTTAAGTATGTGTAGTCGTGATGGCTTAATAACAACACTAAAATTACGCATACTATTTGAGAGTAAATAAATATATTCATACATACCCTGTTTGCCATTGTTAAAGTTTTACTTAAATCGTTCCTAAATTCCATTGAGCTTTTGCTCATACCTGTTTTTGTTGTTTTATTATTCATATTGCCTCCTTTGTTAAGCACTAATATATCCACTTCTTGACCAGTTCCAATGTTCTCTATCTTGAACAATGTCTAAGTAAGATGTTTGAAACTCTTTTGCTTTTTGATTAATATAGTAAGATGCATCGTATCTATGACCTCTGCCGTCTTTACGCTCTTTCTCATAAGCTTGATAGCTGTCAATCAAGTTCTTCAACATACCAGCAAATCTGGCTTGTTGCTCATAAGTTCCTTGACCTAATACATTGATACAAGCCTGTCTAGCTTTTCTAAACTTTTGCTTGATAATTACTGGGTCGTTTAAACGGCTCTTGTACATCTCTGACATTTTTGCCCAGAACTCTTCTTTTATCTGTTTGTCATCTTTCCACTTCAGATTATTTTCAAGGTGTTGTCTTCTCTCGTTTGCTTTGTCTTGAGCTGTCATATACGGCATATCTTTTTCCAAAGATAGATGTAAGTATTTGACCACTAATCCATCTTCATTGATTGCTCTTCTAAGACCAGTAATGCTTTGTAGTCCTTTAATATTACTGCCAAATGTATATGTATTATAAGAGTAAGAACTTCTTCCACATATAGTAGCCGTTTGTTCTCTGCCATCGTGTGCTCCTCTATGTCTAAGCCACTCTTCTCTATACCACATTGGTTTACCATCTTTAAGAACTAATACCACTTCATCTTTTTTAATGCGAATAGTCTCATACCAATTATGGCTACGACCTCTCTGCTGTTCCCACTCTGCATCTTCTTGAGCAATAACAAACACGATACCTTCTTTTGATATGGTGTCGTTTAAACGGAGCTCATTGTCTTGCAATTTGTTCCAATCTATTCCTAGTTTTGCTCCAAGATTTTTAAATCTTCTTAACTGCTCTCTACTTTCCCAGTAGCTCAGTTTTAAGTTATTAATTGTTTTATTCATAATACCTCCTAGTTTGTGTGTTAGCTAATACTATTAAATTCTAAAACAAGTGTCAAGACTTTTCTTTGACCTCGTTTAAACGCCCTCTTTCATTTGTTTCAGTTGTTTGTTTATTGCATCTAACATAATCTCTGCTTGTGTGTTTTCAGTTTCAAAGATAGTATATTCTTCTCTCTCTTCATCATAATATCTGCCATCATAACCTTTGAATTGTTCTTCCATTATTCTTTTGTTGCATCTTAGCGTAGTCTCGCAACTTTTTTTAATTCCCATTACTATTGATTTATAATTTGGTTTCTCCATATTATCCTCCTTTCGTTTAAACGCTGTCTACAACAGCTTAGTGCCTTCTCCAAATTTATCTTCTACTAACTCATTGATTTTTTTGACTAAATCCCTATCAAATAAATAGCTATCATAGCTATCATTATCTAGTTTTTTTCTAGAATTATTAATAGTATTGTAGTCTCTGAAAAATAAGTCAGCCTCATCCATTAGTTTTATTGTGCTACCTAAAACATCACTCATACTATCAAACTCTCCATTATTAGCGTAAAATCCAATAACATAATATCCTTCCATATCCTTATTAAATCCTCGCTTTTTGTCGTGAGCCCATTGCCAGCTGTCTGGCTCTTTTACCAAGTGAAATCCAGCTGTTAGCTCTCTGTCATAAAAAGGTATTTGTTTAACTTTGTTTTCCTCTCCAGAGTAGCTGTCATAGTTTATTAGGTCGTGGCTGTATGTAAATAAATGTTCATTAGCCCAAGGGTGTCCTGGTGGTAAAGCTACATAACCACAGCCCCATCCATTTTCATTATCATTTTCTTTAATAGTCCAGTAGTAAGTTGTACCATCTGCTTTTGTTTCTTTTATCCATCTTTCTTTCATATTGTCCTCCTTAGAGCTCGTTTAAACGCTCTGTGTTTTATTTTTCTTTGTTCCATTTTCGTTTCTACCAAACATCCAAGCTTTACTAAAATTTTTCAAGCAATTCAGAGTTTCTGGGTCTGTTGGTAAAAAAGACATAAGAAACCTTTTTTGTTCTGCTGTCTGACCCCAAGCATCAGCATTATTTATAACTGGTCGCATTGGGTTGCTCTCATCTCTTCCAGTATCAGAGTAAAGCATATTTAAAGCCATCTCTCCATCTTCAGCTGTCATATTCAAAGTTATATTTCTTTTTGTAAGATGACAAAATATAGTTAAAGTTTTCTTTTCGTTTAATTCTTTGATAGCCTCTCTAATGCTTTGTGCTCTTCCGTTGTAGTCTTTCAAAGCTTTTAAAAGTGCTACGGGTTTTTTATTAATTTTCATATCGCCTCCTTTGTGTGTTTTGCAATATGTAGGAAATTTGCAAATCCTAAAACTAATGTCAAGCAAAAAAATAAAAATATTTTAAAAAAGTTTTCATAGTATAAAAAAGCCCAGATGTCAAGAACTTTTTTTTTCTGGGTGATTTTGCTCCTCTATAAACGCCAGAGAATAGCCCTAGAACGCATTAAAATAAAAAAAAGGTCTTATGGTATGCTTGTTTTTATCTGCCCTCTGAAACCTCGTTTAAATATTCCAGAATTTAGAGCTATAAAAAAGACGCTGTTTAAACGCTGTTAAGTTATCCACATTTTATTAACAATTTGTGGAAAACTATTTGAGGTCGTTTAAACGCTGTTAAGAAAATTTAGACAAAAAAAAAGGGCTATTTCTAGCCCTCTTTTTTTTAGTTGGTATATTGTTAAGCTTGGAAATCCTTAACAATGCTGTGCCTGGTGTTTTTTCCTCCACCAATAACATAGGTTTTTGATGGGTCAATTTCTACCAGCTCTGAAGGTGTTTGAATATAAGCCCTTCCTTTAATCTGCCTCATTTTACAGGTCAAGCCGTAAGTTTCAAACAAGCCGTTTAAACGGTCTCTCGTTGTCGGTGTGTTCCAGCCAGCTAAGGTAAAGTATAACCCCTTCTGAATTTGGTTGAAATTTGCTATTAAATTGCCGTGCAAATATAGGTACATTTCAACATATCCGTTTGGGTCTTTTATCTCTTCGCCTTTACCATTTGTGCTGATATATCTACCTTTAACTTCCGTGTTATTCATCTTTAGTGCTTTTCTGTTGAAAAAAGCCTCTGCTGTTTTTAGTGTTATTTGTCTCATAATTACGCCTCCTCGTTGTTTGCTAATTTAACAAGAGATTTGATAGGTAAATAAACCCTACCATACGACCTGTCAAATTTATTAATTTTCTTCTCTACGGCTACTTGAATTTCATCCTCGTAAAGAAATATAGTTTGAACATTTTTTCTGTCAAAATCTAGACTAAGATTTAACTCTTCAGTCATAAAATTTAACATCTTTTCTGTATCTTCAATGCTGACTTCGGCTTTCTCTATTCCGTGTTCTTCCAAAGAAACTTCATCATAGAAAAAAGTGATATTTTTATCCTCTAAAAAGTCTATGATACGTTCCATTTCAGTGTCATACATCATATTAGTTTCTGAAACTCTTTTTGCATACTCTAAATCGGTTTCTATATGTGCTTTTATTTGTCTCATTATTTTGCCTCCTGTGCTGTTTGTAGTTCTTCCTCTAAATCCCAGAGCTTTAGTAAGTCTGGGCTAATTCCAGCCTCTACTAGAGGCTCGCCTATTGCTAAACTTCCGTCTATGCAAATATCCCTTTGTTCTTCT
>VTLG01005734.1_pt1 | contig 47645 bp, 69 predicted proteins | sample 4694571 | NCBI WGS metagenome assembly VTLG01 (sample SAMN12604809, study PRJNA352737) | marine metagenome | biome: ENVO:00000447; feature: ENVO:00000209|ENVO:00000569|ENVO:01000036; material: ENVO:00002151; isolation source: viral sequences binned using virsorter ... | reverse complement strand
AAGAGAACTTGAAAGTATTAAACTACCATTCGGACTTACTGTTGAAAGAGACAGATACTTTGAGCCAATGAAGGCTAAAGATGTATGGGATAAACTAAACAGAGGAGAGCGTGTATGAAAGTAATTGTCAGAACACTTGTTTGTCCAGATGGTGTCATTGGGCTGAATGGATGGCAGTATCTTTTAGATGATGATGGATATGAAATGGAGTTTGACAGTAAAGGCTCAGCGAATAAGTTTCTATTAGATGGTGGCTATACTCAGGAATGGATAGATGAATGGGTAGAAATAAATCAGAAAGGAGAACACGAATAATGAAAATAACTAATCCAAACCACATACAACTGTATCAAATGGTTGTACAAAAGCAGGCTCTTAAATTAGAGATATATGGAATGAAGACAAGAGGTAGGTCTGCGTATGTACTGATTAAAGAGATGTATGGACTAAAGGGTAGTAAGCAGAGAGTATTAGAACAGTTTACTAAAATAATAGAAGATATAAAAATAAAGGAGATGCTGTAATGAATAAACATAAACTAATGCTGGATATATTAAAAGATACAAGAGACTATTATGCAGAAGACCCAGACAATCGTAGAAGTATAGATGCTGATGGGCAGTGTCAGTATACTTGGGGAAATACTCACTGCGCAGTTGGTAGATACTTGAAGGAAGAGTATCAAACAGAGAACTGGGAAAATAATAACGAGTCTGTTAATGACCTTTGCGAGGAATCTCCTGAAACATGGGATATAGATTGGGCTGTACGTGATGAGGTGAGGGGCATTAATCCAAACTTTTGGAGAGACTTACAGGACTTTCACGACAGTAGACATAATTGGATATGCAGAGATACTTGGTTTCCAGAACTTCCAGAAAAAGGGAAAATGATTGGACTATCTGATGAAGGCAAAGGACATTATGTAGGTATGCAAGACAAAATAGCAGAGGGGAAATATGATGGATAAAACATATTGTAGAGGCTGCAAGGCAGAGGAAGAAATGCACAGACCAATAGGTCAGCATTGGTGGGCAAGATATGATGTATATGGTATATTCACAGGAATCTATTGTGATGATTGTTATAACTCTGATGATAGTGATAGATACCCATATAAGAAAACAAGCTATGCTCACGAACTGGAACATAATGAACATATCTGGTCAGAAGAAGAGAGGTATTAATATGGCTAAATTTTTAATTGCACACTGTGACCTTGAAACACTTGAAGGCATAGAAGAAGCTGAAAGATTGGTAAGCAATGGGTGGATTATAACTAACAGTACACCATTTTCTCTAACTTTGACTGAGTGCAAACACAACAATACAGAATATATACCATACGAAATAGATACAAATGTAGCAGAAAACTATGTTTGTTTAGACTGTGGTATGAACCTACCATTTCCAGAAAGAGAGGATACAGAATGAGTGTTATTAAAGATATACTGATTGACTTAGAAACAAATCAAAAACAATATGAGCAAATGGGACTTGAAAACAGAGATAGCTATATCAATTTAGGTTGGTTAGAATGTGCAAGATTCATTTCTGATAATTATGATGTAAAAGAAAAAACAATAAACAAAGGAGATTAAAATGGCACAGTTTAGAGCAGAAATAAAAGGTGGTAGAGGTAGTGTATCAAGATTAGGACATAAAACAACAGGAATAACAAGTCATACTTGTGGATGGGAGTCTGGAATACGAGTTGAAGGACATTTTGATGAAGAGCTTGGAGACATATTCTTAGTATGGCAGACAAGTGGCTCTGGATTTAAAGGTAGAGATGTACTACTTGGTAAGCTTGTTGGTAGCAGTTTTAATGCACAGGAGAATACATAAATGGATATGATAGCATTTATTTTATTTTCACTGATAATAGTAAATATAATAATAGAAATAAGAAAGGGGTAATATGATACAGTTTAAATACGATAGAAATAAAAATAGATATGATATTAGAGTTCCACAGATAACAGCAGGAGATGAAGCAATAGTAAGTATTGGTTATGTTTCTGAGGATAATAGAATAATAATAAACAGAGAGGTACACATCTCCCTACTTAGGACTATAATGATGCACTGGGATGAATATGTCTTTAGAACTCAGGTAAGTGAAGACTGTAAACCATTCACTAATGGTGAATCTGAGCAGCAAACAATGGGAGACCAAGTAATATAAACAATAAACAGAAAGGAGAGTAACTATGGGATTTGATTTGCATGGAATGAATCCAAACATAAAAAACTCTGCACCAAAGTTACCAGCTTGGGACGCAGAAGACAATGAAGAAACTAAAAAGGCTCGTGAAGAATATTTTGAATGGCAAGATAATACTCCAGGAGTTTATTTCAGAAACAATGTATGGTTTTGGAGACCACTATGGATGTTTGTGTCTGGTGTCTGTGATGATATACTCACAGAAAAAGATATAGAAAGAGGCACTTTCAATGATGGGCATAAAATAAGTAAAACAAAAGCAGAAAGAATAGCAAAGAAACTATATTCTATGCTTGACAATGGACAGGTAGATGAATATGAGGCTGAGTTTACAAGGCATAAGGAAGAACTGGAAGATGGCAATTGGGATAAAAACTATCCATTTAGTAAAGATAATGTACGTGCATTTGCTGATTTCTGTGCTAATAGTGGAGGATTTCAAATATGCTGAATACTGATGAGATTATAGATACAGTTGCAAATATACTAGGTACTATTGGTAGAGCATTAGTATTTGTTGGTATGACATTGTTCTGTGCTCTCGTATGGTATTTAATAATACAAACAATATAAAACAATAATAAGGGGGCAGGTCGCTTAGCTGTCTGATTAACAGCTGTGGTTTTTTCATAGCCACGTCCTTTCATTACCTGCCCTCTTTAACTTAGGAGAATAAAATGTCAAAAAGAAATGTAAATGATACAAGTACCTATACATTTATGGAATTAGGTGCTTCAACATTCAGTCATGGAAAAGTAACTATAGACAGTAAGTCTAACTTTATAGAAGGTAAGCAGATAGATTGCCCAAGATGTAAACATAAGTTTATATGGGATAAGTTCTTTTGTTTGCAGCCAAGATACCCAAAAAGCTGGTATGATAATCCAGAAAAAAATACAGACAGATTACCTTATGGCTTTCAAGTTTTAATGGAAGTGAATACACCATCTGTAGATGAGAATGGTATGGGAGATAAATATCCAAGAATAAGCTTTATTGTTAAAGGTGCTAAGCTTGTTATTGAGGACAGAGTGAATGATTCAAGCCCAAAAGACAGTGTTGCCTTTAGAAGTGCTGAGAAACAATTAACATTTAAAATAAATCAAATGAGATAAGGAGAATAAAATGGTTAAAATATGCAGAGTAAAAATGGATAATAGAGGGAGATTTTCACTACCAATAAACTTCCTACAAGCAAACAATATAAAAACAGGATCATATGTTAGTGTTGTACCTGTTGCTGGTAGCACTAATGTTCGGCTTGAGTTTGAATTTGATGATAGTGATGTAAAGGAAAGGAAAGGTAATGGAAAAAATAAACATAAATAAGGCTAAAAAATACATATATAATACTAATGGTAAAATATTTTCAGCTGTTTTTATAAAGAAAAATGGTGAGAAAAGAAAGATAGTCTGTAGAAGAGGTGTATCTAAATATGTTACAGGTAAAGGCTTAGGATTTAATCCAGCAACACGCAGTCTCATTGGTGTGTTTGATATGCATAAAAAAGCTTATAGATTTATCAGTTTAAATACACTTGAGAAAATCAAAGTAAATGGAACAGAGTATGAGATTAAATAATACTATGAGACAATAATGAGATTACTTGAGACTATTGACGAGGTATAAAAATATTTATAATATTTATGAAATATATGTTGATAGTATCATTTAATCTAATGTAAGTTATAATATAATCACAAATCGAAATAAGGAGCTTTATGGACAAGAAATTTGCCACCTATACATTGAAGGTATCTCAATCATTGTTTAGGAAATTTAAAATAAAATCATTAAAAGATAATCATGCGACATACAGAGAAACTCTGACAAAGCTTATAGAGGAGTATGTAAACAGATAATGTTTGAAGAAATATATAATGATTATTTATTACACCTAAACGAACAGAATAGAAAAGATAGATATGAGGGGAAAGAGGGCTGGTATCATGCAAGTGGTGCTGGCTTTTGTTCTCGAAAACTATATTTTGAATCTGTGGAAAAAGCAGAACCAACCAATTCACCAAATAAACGTAGTATGAGAATAATGGGACTTGGAACAGCAATTCACAATGAATTACAATCCTCGTTACTATATTATAATAATATTAATAAAGATAATATTAATAAAGATAATATTAATAAAGATTATATTGCTAAATATTCTATGCACAATTTCCACCTTGAAGGTGAAATTGAGCTTCCCGAATTTAATGTTCGTGGTTATTATGATGTTGTAATGGAAGATCGTACAGACTCAAAGGATGATCCATATATTCGCTTATATGACATTAAGACTGTTAGTGGCTATGCTTACAAGCAAAAATTTGGTAAATACAAAGTAACAGAACCATCAAGGAATCACTATATGCAACTTGCTACTTATGGGTTAGCAGTTAAGGAAAGGTTTGGCAATTTAGATTCTATGGATTTACTTTACTATAACAAAGACGATTCAAGGATGAAGAAACAATCTGTACCATTAGATTATCTTGGTAAGGCAAAGATGTATTGGCATGTAATTAATGAGGAACATTCTAAGGGTTTGCCAGTATTTAATCTTGGCACTTCACCAACACAAAAATGGATGTGTGGGTATTGTTCATTCTTAGATCACTGTAAACCACCAGATTTTAAATAAAGGAGAGAATAATGGCAACTAAAAAAACAAACTATTTTACAGAACTTGACCAAGTAGATGTTACTAAACATATTGAGAAGAAAGGTAAGTTTAGTTATCTAAGCTGGGCATATGCTGTGAGAGAGTTAAAGAAAAAACACCCAGAAGCTACATGGGTAGTACATGAATATGGAGAGAATAATATTCCATTTGTAGCTACGGAATGTGGTTTCTTTGTAAAGGTAACTGTTACTGTTGATGGTGTAGATGCAACTCAAGTACATCCAGTACTTAATCATCAAAATCAACCAATAGCAGCACCTAATGCATTTCAGATAAACACAAGTATACAAAGATGTTTAGCTAAATGTATAGCACTACATGGATTAGGTATACACCTCTTTGCAGGTGAAGATTTGCCACCTAGTCCACCACTCACTGATGACCAAGCTAATCAACTGCTTGCTACATTAGATGATACTGATAAGGAAGGCTTAATTGATAGTGTGAAACATCAAATAAGTATGGGTCAAATCAATCAAGGTAATTTCCAGAAAGCAATGGAACATTACACAAACACATAAGGAGTAATATGTCAACAATGAATGATACATTAAAACAAGAAGAAGCTCTGTTTATTCCAAGCGAAGACACAACAGAGGCTAAAGATGAGTATGTTCCTATGGCTGAGGGAGAGTATCTAGGTCACATAACAGATACCAGAACAATCACAAGGGAATTTACTAAAGATGGAAGACAGATGAAAGCACGTATCTTTAACTTTAAGGTTACTGTTGCGAAAGATAATGAGCATAACACGTATACTATACGTAAAAACGAGAGAGCAAGAGAGGTCACAGGAATACATTATGTAGGTAAAGATATTATTGCTGATGGTGTATTTAGGTTTTTAGAGCCAACTGATACTGACACATTTGAGTCTAATGCAGAGGGAAATAAAAGATACTTAATGTTTTGTCAATCTTTAGGAATGGAAATACCAACTGAAGAAAGAACAATTAATAGTAAGACTGTTACAGTTCAATTATTACCAAACATTAATGAAGATGATCTCAATGGAACACCCGTAACTGCTGTTGTTGGTAGAGGTCAAGACTGGACAGATGACAATGGTAAAACACATCCATCTTGGAGAGTTAAGTTTACTAAGTTATGGGAAAATGGCAAACGATTAGAAACTAAGAATACTAATACTGATGATCTTCCATTCTAAGAAAACAAAAAAAGCTATTGCAAGATTTCTTGTAAATACCTTGAAAAGAAAACCCTATAATGTTGCTAAATTTCTTAATGTAAGTAGAGCAACAATATATAGGTATATAAAATAACTTACAATGCTCTCATTGTTTTGGGCTCTAAAATAAATTGTTGGGATTGTAAGTTTCAGCAGAAAGGGGGTATGACTCTTTTGGGATATTGCTTATACTTCGAGGATATAGGTGAGGAGAAGAAAGAAATACCCCCTACTGTTGTTGATGTAGGATGTAAACAATATAAGGAGAAAAAATGAGAAAGGCAGTATTACTATTAACCATCACTATTGGTATGTCTCAATATGCAATGTTTAAGCTTAATGATAATTATATAAGGCAAGCTAACAGCATTAAAAAAACATATATACAACCAAGTCTACAGTCTGATCAATATACAAATATGAGTGAACGTGCTATACTTTTAAGGCTTGATGTATTATTAACAGAATTAGTAAATGGAAAACATCCAGCACATAGGGCTGATAAAATACTTATGTTGTCAACAGCTTATGTTGATACAAGAAAGAAACGTCAAAAAGATATTGAAACTTTATTAAATGAAATAAAGCTTTTAACTGATCAGTAGAATTAAAAGCAGGTACGCTCCACAGTCTCTTGATGAACAATGGTTATATTGATAAATACCTCATAGCTACCTGCTTTAAATTAAAGGTTAACCCTGCAAAGGTTGATAAGGAAGGGAGAGGTCGGATATACGAAAACTTAAAAGGGTAAGTATACTCTCCCTAAATTTAGGAATAGGATGAAAAACGAAGAACAGAGAAAGATAGAAAAAAGATTAAAAGAATTGGAAAAAGATAGCCATCCTCCAGTAGATTGGCAAGAACTTATACACAGTAATATTGAAAGAATAGAAGAACTTGAAGATACAAATAATCAGCTTATGGATATAATAAAAGGATTAATAGATGAAAGGAAAGAGCTGAAAGATCGAGTTGAAATAATGGAAAAAATTATAAAGGATATTATACCAAGTGAATGAAAAGATATTAAAACTGATAAAGGAACGACTACTTGTTGGAGAGAGAAGATATGGAAATGAAAATGTTGCAGCAGATGGAAGAGACTTTGAAAAAGAAGCACTTGAAGAAGCATTAGATTGTGCTGTATATTTAGCAGCCAGATTAATTGAAATACAAGACAGAAGATTAATAAACATAATAAAGGAGAGTAATAATGGGAAGAGCAATTGACCAAGACAACAGATTAGATAAGCTTGAAATCCAGATGAAGGAAATTGAGGAAGTAGTTGCAGAGCTTGCTATGGCACTTAAAGACACAAAGCAGACTAAACATATAGATTTAGTTGAAGAAAAACCTAAGAAAAAGCCTAAGAAAAAAGTTGAGGCTGAAACAACATAATTAAAACACCTGCTCAGAAAATACGAGACTACTTTATAAAAAAGTATGGCTGTTCCAACGATCTCTTTATTAGAGGAAAAACCATATCAAGCCTACAAGTGCGAGATGTGCGGAACAGTAACAAGAAAAAATAAATTTAGTTTTACAAGCTATTTTACTGGGGAGACAATAATTATTTGTAGAGAGTGTGCCTATAGAGAAAAGTTTGGTACAAAAAAAATGAATAAAGCTAAAAAAGAGAGAATACTTGAGAAAAAGTAAATTAACCAATAAAGAAATGACAGCTGTTCTTGGCAAGCTTAGCGACAATGACCAAATATTATGGAAAGAAATAATTGAAATGAAGCAGGCTTTTTCCTTATATTTAGAGTACAGAAAAGAAACTCACAATGAAGATGTTGATGGGTTTAATAGTTACGTCAAAGTCAAAGCAGAAGAGTTTGGAAGAAATCAAGCAAAAGATAAAGAGTGAACTTGATACTGTTTATATTGATTCAAATGGTAACAAGTACATTGAGTATGTAGATGCTCTGTGTGGACAATCACAGATTAATATCTGCATTAAATCTAAATTAAAACAAAAAGAGAAGACAATGGAAATAGCTGATAAAGTGTTGCAAGTTCTTAAAAGTGAAAATTGGGGGGTATATTATAAAAACCAACCAATACAACCTCTTGAAATGCAAGATGGTAATGCACTATATAAGGTAAACCAAGTTGATGATGACGAAATAGAAGAAGCAATTATAAATGCATTAACAGAGGAAAAACCTTGGGAATCTTCGCAGACAGATTCGAGTCAGAACAACAACTCCACGAATGGTTGATAGCTTTTTACGAGAAACAGTTAATTAAGTTTCTCAGCAACATTGGAGATAAAACAAGTTATGGTACAAAGATAACACCAACACTTGTAAAATCTACAATGAAAAGATATTCTCAATTAATGGAGAAATATGATGTTACTGATTGGGAACAGTCTTGAAAAAATAGACGAAATAGAAGAAAAATCAGTACAAGCTATAGTAACTTCACCACCTTATTGGGGTCTTAGAGACTACAAAGCGGATGGTCAGTTAGGTGAGGAGCTTGTGCCTGAAGAGTTTGTTAAAACCCTCACCACATTGTTCAATAAATCAAAACGAGTACTTAGAGATGATGGCACTTTATGGCTGAATATAGGTGATACCTATTTTGGAGCTAAAGGTGGTCATTGGGATGGTGGTAATTCAATTACTAATGATGCTACAGGTAGTAATTATAGGATGCAACGTAAAGCTCCACCAAAACATCATAGAATAAAAACAAGAGATTTATGTGGCATTCCTTGGATGTTAGCATTTTCAATGCAAAAAGATGGATGGTATTTACGTCAAGATATTATATGGCATAAACCTAATCCAATGCCAGAAGCAGTTAAGAATAGATGTGTAAAATCTCATGAATATATATTTTTATTTTCATTAAAACCACAATACTATTTTGATTATAAAGCAATACAAGAGCCAGCAGCTTACGCTGGAGACAATAGAGCATTAAGACAAGATGTAAGAAGGGATGAGCCAATGGCAAATGCTATCGCAGCCAATTCGCAGCCAACACAAGAATTTAGAAATAAACGTAGTGTTTGGAGTATTAATACTGCACAATCGGGTGAGGCTCATTTTGCTGTATTTCCAGAAAAGATTCCCGAACTTTGTATAAAAGCAGGAACAAAAGAAGGAGATATAGTCCTTGATCCTTTTATGGGTAGTGGCACAACCGCTAGTGTTGCTCAAAGACTTGGAAGGAAATGGATAGGCATAGAACTTAATGAAGAGTATGTACAAATTATAAACAAAAAAACAGCACAAGGAGAATTATTTTGAGTGAAGAGCTTCCAAATGATGCCTTGATAGAGCTTGCTGTTATAGGGTCAGTTGTACAATACCCAGATAAATATAATGATATAGCGAAATATATTGTATCTGATGAGGTGTGGTATGAGCCTAAATGTAAAGTGCTTTGGAATATATTAACTGGAATGGTTAAGAGAAGAGAGCATATTGACCTTATGACCATATCATCAACACTTGATGATAGTGATCGTATTCAAGGGGTAGATAGTGTATTTGTATTAGATTGCTCGCAGTCCGCAGGAGCAAGTTCATCAGTAGAAATATATGCTAAGAAAATATATGAAAAATATTTACTTAGACTTGTTGTAGATCAAGCAAAAGAGATAAGAGATAGAGCATTAAACAATAAAGCTGATGCATTAGATGTTCTGGTAGCTGCCCATACATCAATAGGTGAACTTATAAACCTTAGACCCGATAGTACATTTGATATTAATGATGCACTTGGAGATGCAATAGAATCAATACAAAATACCGACAAATTACTTATAAAAACTGGCTTTGAAAATGTCGATAAATTTGCAGGTGGATTAACAAGAGGTGAAATTACTATTGTAGGTGGAAGACCAGGACATGGCAAATCTACAATGTTGCTTAATATGTTATCTAATGTGCTTGCAACAGGAAAAAAAGTTATGCTATTTAATAGAGAACTTACTAATGTAGAAGTTCTTAAAAAACTAATAGCATTAGAATCTGGAAGACTTTCATATGCTATGATACGTCAAGGTATGTACGAAATGGAGCAACTTCAAGAATTAGATAGAGTACGTGAATATATAGCTAAAAAATATAGTGCAGATAAATTTAGAATGTATGACCAAATAAGAGATTTTCCCACATCTGCAACAGAAATTAAAAAGTTTAAACCCGATGTTATATTTGATGATTATATTCAACTTATAACTCCAGCAGGTAAGGAAGAACAAAGAAGATTACAATTAGAAAGAATTGTTAATGACTATAAATGGATTGCAAAAGAATATAAGTGTGCAGTAATTTTAGCTTCACAATTAAACAGAGCTTTAGAGACGAGAGGAACTCAAAGACCTCAATTATCTGATCTTGCTGAAAGTGGAGCTATAGAACAAGTAGCTGAAAATGTATTCTTTGTATATTATCCATACAAAGTACAAGGTGGTAAACCAGAAGAGAAATATGAAATGGTTCTTGTAGCTGCAAAAGTTAGATATGGGGAAACAGGCTCAATACAAATGGCTTACGATGGAGATAAGTGTAAAATCTATAGTCATCAAGATGAGCTATTTCAAACACCAACGCAGGAGAAGGAAACAAATGAAATCCCCTTTTAAAAAATGTATAGGAATTGACCCAGGTAAAGGTGGTGGCATAGCAGTAATCACCAATGAGACAGTAACACTACACAACTGTCCAAGGACAGTAAGTGATATGGCTCTCCTTATTGGCATATGTCTCAACGATGTCGCAGCATACAGAACAAGAGTCTTCCTTGAGAAAGTATGGGCATTCCCTACAGATGGTAGGGCTGGGTCATTTACTTTTGGTGAAAACTATGGACAATGGCAAGGAATACTTGCATCATATGAATTACAGCCAACACTTGTAACACCAAAACAATGGCAATCACATTTTGAAATACAAAAAGGACTAAAAAAAGATATTAGAAAAAGAAAACTAAAACAGATTGCTAAAGATAAATGTCCTAATGCAAAGAAAATAACACTAAAAACTGCTGATGCTCTTCTAATTGCTATTTATGGCATAGAAGCTCATTTAAGCTACAAAAATAGTAAACCTTGGGTAGAACCCTACAAAGATAAAAAGGTGGCACAGAATGCATAATTTGGAGCTAATACGAGAAATAATAGGAGATGTAGAGGTGATTGATGATGAAATGGCTAGTAATAACTTCCATCAGTCCTTAAAGTATGGTCATGACAGCGAAGAAGCTGTATGTGAGAGAATACAAAAAAAGTATCCTAAAGCTTTTAGAAAAAAAGGGTATTGTAAAGGGTATGATATATATGTTCCAGAAATAGATAAAAAAGTTGAGGTAAAGCAAGATAAAAAATCCAATTATACAGGGAACATAGTCATTGAAGTAGAGTTTAATGGCAAACCATCAGCACTATCTACTACAGAGGCGGACTATTGGGTCTTTGATGATGGTGAGATTTACATATGGATAACACCAGATACATTGAGACAAGTTATAAAACCATTTAAACCTGTGAGATTTGTTGGTAATGGAGATAATAAATATAAACTTGCTTATTTAATAAAGAAAGATATTATAATTGATAATGCTTTAAAGGTAGATAAGTATTAAAGAGAGTGTATCCATTCAAATTCGTTTCTTAAATCTTTTAAATTGTTTTTTCTTATATAATATGGTAGTAATTTTTTAAACTTATCAAGTCTAATTTTATATTCATTTTCAACTTGCTGAAGTTCTTTTAAATAATTTTTATCCTTATCTTTACCTAGCCATTTATACCAACTATATTCTTTTGCTTTAGTCTGATATTTGCTTTTTTTAGACGATCTTCCACGATTAGGATTCAAGTTTTTCATTTTTGATTTCATCATTTCATTAGCTTTTTTAAGTGCCATTTGCATACTGTAGTGTCTTACACCATTAATTTCAAAGCCTTTATTGTAGTAATCGCTTGCCATCGCATAATATGATAATACAAATGCTTTTGCAAATTCCTTTTCACTGCCTTTTGTAAATGCATTTTGCAACATTGTAAAGTATGGTGTTTTAGTTGAAGCTTCAAACTCCATATTTGGCTTATCAGGATACACTTCTTCTTCAAAATCTTTATATAGTTGATTGAATTTTGTAGCTTTACGATTATATGGATTATTACGTCTTTCAATTACATGCTGACCTGCATTGTAAATACTTAAAAGTGATCTAAGATAACTATCAACTGCTTGTCTTTTTCCCCATATATGTTTCTTATCTTCAATCACTTGACTTACATTCATTAACAGTGTTCCTGCATTTTCAAGAAGAGACGGATATAAACTCATATATGCTGACTCTCCAAATGGACTCCAGTACTCAGACATAAGCCCCATAAATTCACCACGCCACATTGCTGTCCAAAACTGATCCCACCAACTAGAATTTTCTTTTGGTATTGGAGCACCAAGAAGCTCTGAATATAAACCAAGAAGAGCACTTCCAGTAAAATATGTAGCTAAAGCCCCAGACGCCACTTTTAACATATTTCCAGATTGAACAGCTTCTTTTATATTTTTAGTTGTATTGACACTTGCAGCGTATGCCATTCTTTTATATAAGGTAAAAGGTTTGACTGGAGCTGCTGACGCCCATGAAGGCATATATAAAGCAATTGAAGCACCTTGAGTTTTAATATGAGCCATACTGTTCATACGTTCATGTATCGTTTCAAGTTTACGTTCCATTTTTGATTGTTCAAATTTACTTAAAAATTTATGACCATCAAGGCTCTTACCATGACCATATCCATATTTTTCAAGAATTTTAATATCTGATTCTGGTAGCTCATAAAACTTTTTAAGACGATTTTTTGCTTTATTATATAATTTACTATCCTTTGGGTTTGTTCTTAAAAATTCAACATTCTTTTTTTGATCTACCTTTCCAGTGAGAACAGAAAATGATCTAGCCCATCCTTCTGTTGGTCTCATTAAGCCCCAAGCAAAAAAGGTTTTATCTAAAAACTTAGAAACTTTTCCACCCTCATAATGTCGAACTCCCATATGTTTTGCACCAGTTTTTTGTACATATATTTGATTTTCATTTCTAAGTACACCTGCCATGCCACGCCCAACGTCCAATGCATCAAATGCCCACATTGCCTGTGTTGTAGCAAGAAAAGCATTTTTAACACCAGATAATGGATTAGAAAGCTGTGTCTTAGCTAAAATATTTGCCCATGCTTGTACTGCTCCAACAGATAAGTTAAATGGACTGCTCTTTCCTATTCCTAATTGATGGTCTACTGCATCTTGAACATAGCTAGCCCATTCCTTTCCACCTTTAAGGTTTCTAAGTTCCTGTATCTCTACTTTAGCTCCTGGAATTTTAGCTCCTGGAATCTTTCCAAATTCTGGAAATACTTCTATACCTGCTATATATTTTGACATGCCAACAGCATATTTTTTTAAAGTCCCATCAAATGTATTTTCATATGTTCGTATCCAATTTCCTTCACTATCTTTTATAAACATAGGTAATTTTTGATGTCTTTTCATAAGAAATTTTGTTGAAAACTTATTAAAGCTAAAACTATTTGCATCAGCAATATTCCCAATTGCAACACCTCTTGCAAAATTTCTAAATTCTGCTATTTGAGATGTTGTTGGATTTAAAACATTATAATGTTCTCTTGCTTGCTGAATTGCTATTTTTGCAACTTGATTCTCTATTAATTTTTCAAAAGCTTTTCCTTCAAGATTAACTACATTTTTAAATCCATCTGTGACAGTACGATTGATATATATACCATCTTCAATCCATTTTACATCGACTTGTTTTCTATAAGCTTCATACTGAGCTTCATTCATGTTTTGTTTTAATGCTTTGAAATAAGCTTTTTTATAATAAACTGGCATACCAGCAACAGGGTCAGCATATCTTGCTACTATCTTTCCCTCATCTGTCTTAATATCTATATATTTAAATTTACCATTTGCATCAACAGCATTTAATGAAGCACCGACTTCTCCATCTTTTGTAATAGTATTTTTCCACTCAGGCTTTATAGCTTTTTCAAAGAAGTTAATCTCTGCTTGTAATTTTTTTCTTTCAGCCCTACTTAAATCTTTATTCTCTAGCCATTTTAATGATTCTAAATACATTTCTCCACGATGGTCTACAGAAGATATATTATCTCTAAGTTTTTCATATCTTCTATTTTTGCCTAAAATGGTAGTGCCACTAATAGGTTCTATTTCTTCTATTACCTTGCCACCTTTTGTTTTTCTTGTGAATCCATGAGTAATATCATAATTCATTAATTGATGACCTTCCCCATAATGATGTTGTTCTTGGGCAACATGGTCATGCAATCTAGTTGCAAGTTTTTTAAATCCAAGTGCACGTATAACATCAACAGTTGGTAAGGTTAATCCTTTGACTTGCTGAAGGGCTTGTTGATATTTAGTTAAACCTTTATTTTCAGACAATCCAAAATTTCTTTGCTTTTCGATATAAGCTGGGTCTGTAGTCTTCTCTACTGCTATCTTGTGAAGATAATGAAGATAATCAGTTAATTGTTCTTGATTTGCTTTCCATATATCTCCATCCTTTACCTTAAATGTATTTAAAAGTATATCTTTTTGCTGAGACTCTGTTATATTTCTTATTATTCTTTCACCATTTTGTAAATTCTCTATTGACCTAACTGTCTTAAAGAAGCTTGTAACATCTTTCATCCTTCTAAGCTTTTCAACACCACTTGTTTCTATTACAGTATTAAAATTTGTAAGATGTTCATAGTACTTATCTTCAATTTCTGGAGTTATTTTTTCTTTTATTCTATATATAAGTTTTCCAAATTGATCTTTAGGAACGCCAAGCACATCTCCTAAAATATAATTTACCAAATTCTTCTTATCTGCTGATCCTAAATTCTCAGTTGCTATATCAAAGTTTTTCTTTACCACTTTTCTAAGCTCTTCTGGTGTAGCATATTTTTCTCTTATTGGAGAAACCATAGTTTCACGAGCAGCCTTAGCAGTCTTTGCAGTAACAGCAGTTGGAATACCTTGTTTTTTATAAACCATTTCAGCTAAAAGAAAATCAGCATCCTTGTTTTTAAGAGGACTTCCAAACAGATTTTTTAAAAACATATTAAATCTTTTTACCCAAGCTTTAGCCTTTGGTACTAAACCTTTTTCAAGCCTACCACTCACAAGTTCGCCAATTCTTATAACTGCATTTTCTTTACTATCAAATGCTTTTATTGATTGCTCCATAAGCCTCTTAGCTTCAGGAGTACCTACAGCCTCTAAGACATTGAAAACATGGTGAACAATCTCATGTGGAATAGCATCGGCTGGAGCTTTACCTTTAACAATTCTAGCTGTATGTTGAACAAGTTCTCCTAGTACCTCTCTACCCTCAGAATTTGATTTTAATTTATCTACAAATTTTACTTCTATCTCAGGATATTTTTCTGAAGCCCAATCATTCCTACGTTTAATTTGTTCTTTGGTGGCTGGAGTTACCTTGCCTTCAGGGGCTAATGTATCTCTTACCTCCCCAGATTGTCTTACACCAGTTTTCTCAGCTATATTATAAGATGCTGGTGCTGTTGATCCTTTTGTATGTCCTTGTGGTGTTAAAGTAGTTCCCTCAACATCTCCTTTTTGTTCTTGAAATGTACGAAAAATACGTGCAAGTGGAAGACCTTTTGATGCCTCTATGCCTTGAGGAGTTTTTAAACTTAAATTTCCTAATTCTGGATGATATACTTTTATATCTACACCAGATTTACGTATAGCATCTTGAATTATATATTTTATATGGTCACCAGATATTGAAGATCGCTTGCCAGTCTTTTTATTTTCAGCAAAGAAAAGTAGATCATTATCTTTAAGATTATATTTTTTAATATGTTTTCTAAGAAGCTTTACCACACTTGGATCAAGATTAACTACATCTATAGCACCAGTTTTATTTCTTATTAAACTAATTCTTTTCCCAACCCAATCAATATTTTTTACAGGAGTATTAGTAAACTCATTTGCACGTGGACGAAGAACTGTAGCAAGATCAAGCATTGTTGAAATCATATCTCTCTTAACAATAGTTTCAGTTCCTGCTTTTTTGGTTGGTTTACCTGTTTTAGTTTTCTCTTTAAAAGGCTTTCCTCCACCAGAGATAATAACATCACCACCTTTTCCATCTCCCTTGTAAGCTTGTCCTAATCTTATTAGCTCTGGATTACGAGATTCTTCTATGCCAAGCTTACCAACATAAACACTTCTTCTTCTTGTTTTTGGAATTGGTAACTTCCCTTCTGGGATTGGATTTATTTTATCAGAAAGTCTTGTATGAAGATTTTTGTAAAAAGTTCTAAGACCTGTATTGATATCATTAATCTTAGTATTAATTTGTTCTTGAGTCTTATTAGCTTTCTTCATATTCCTAGAAATACCCTCAACATACTCGGTATAAAAAGTGCCTAAAATACCTCCTTCACTTGAAAGATTAAATTCAGGGTGTTTTCTTTGAATCCATTTGGCAAAATCAATAGCCCTATTAATAGCAGTACTTTTACCTTTTACGCCACTTAAAAGATTATTACTTGCAAATAAAATAGTATCTCTGTTATTATCTGATAATAACTCGAAATCACCCTTTTTATTTCTAAGCTTTACATTGGAATCCCATTTGTCAGTAGACATGCCTTGAGGTTTCTCACTCGCAGTAGCCAATTTATTTCCTTCACTAATAATACTAGAAGCACCTTTAGCTACATATTGTTTTGTTATACTTTGAAGACCAATAAGATCATAAGCTTCAGGATTTAACTCTAAAACATAACCTAGTCCTCCCTTTTTAGGATCAGCTTTTCCTCTATAACTTTCAATCACATCTTGTGGAACTCCAGCCTTTTGAGCTTCTGCGATAACATCTTTAGAGGTAGTTAATTTAGGGGTAGGAGCTTCTTTATCAATCTTAATTGCACCTTCTTTTTGTGCGAGGTCAGACACTGTCTTGTTACCTTTTTTATTATCTCCTAAGCCAAACTCTCCATTAAATTTACTTATTTGTTTATGGCTTTCTAGTAATGCCTCATATTTTTTCTTTTGTGCATTACTTTGTGCTTCAGTAGGCTTTCTATATTCCTTAATTGTTTGTCCTGTCTTTGGGTTAATACGCCCAGTATCTCTTTCTACAGACTCAAAAACCATATCTCTTAAATTTTTATCTGCTATAAGCTTACTATACATATCCATATAGATATTATTTAAAGCAACCCAACCCTGAACAGCTTTAGCTTGCTGTTCAACAGGAAGATTTTTAAAATTTTCACTTTCTAGTATGCTCCATAAGTCTTTTTCTTGATTCTTAATCCATCTAAAAGCACCTTCTTGCTCTCTTCCTTCAAGATTTGATGCTATAATTTGGTCTGCTAATTCTGGGGGAGCTTTAATACCAGCTTCACCTAGTTCCTTTTTTACATTATCAAAGACAGTTCCATGCTTTTCTTTTAAAATCTCATAATGTTTTTTTCTAGCTTTCTGATAACGAGTCATATCATTTTGACCCTGTCTAAATATTTTAGTACTTAGCCTCATACCACCAATAATACCAGTATTTGTAACCATTCCATGCCAGAACTTATCCATACTTAAATCATCGCCATGAATTAGAGCACCCTCAGTTAACTGCCCAGTAGTAAATAATGTAGCCTCAGCACCTACCTGTGCTACTGGATTAGTCATAAGTCTTGTTGCAACATTTTTAAAACTATTGTTTCCAGATTTTGCCGACATAGCAGCTTTAGCAAACTTAGGAGACATTATTCCTTTAGCTACACCACCACTTGCAGCACCTATAATAGCACCACTTACACCTGCTTTTGTTGCCTCTCCAACTATCTTGCCATAATTAAATTCTTCGCCCTCAGTGCTCTGTCTTGCAGCTTCAGCAATAGCACCTCCTGCTGCACCATATGTTCCTAAGCTAAAGCCAGTTTCTAACCCAGTCTCAGCTATTAATTTTCTAGCAGCAAGCTTATCCCTTACTTTTGCAGTAGAAGCCTTTGCAATACCATTATTTATAGATTTTACAATGGTTCGTTTACCAACCTCCCTTCCTGCTGCTCCTCCGAGTCCACCAGTTCCAAGAAATAAAGCTATATCTGGAATGGATGCAAGACCTAAGAAAAATGAAGCAGCTTCTTCCCATATTGGAGCATCATACTCTTCTACCTTGTACTTAGGCTTTCCATACATTGTTTGATATATAAGTCCTGACATAGAATTATTATATGCCTTTTTAGCCCAATCATGCTTGTCAGCCCATATTTCAGGAAGACTTGCTAACATAATATTTGAAAACACACTAGGATCAGAATCTTGCTTGGAAGCATCTAAAAATTCTTGACTAGGATTTACTTCTCTATCTAGTTCATATGGAGATATTTCTGGCCATTCTTCGTTTGGATAACGCCTCTTTAAAGCATTGTATATTCCTTCGTCATCTAACCCAGCATAATATCCTGGATATTTATCTCTAGCTTTTTTTACTGTAGACTTAATATCAATCATCTATTTTATTCCTTTTTCTCCTATAAATTCATATAGTAATGTAAGGGCTTCATATCCTCCAACTGTATTATAATTTTGTAATCTTTTCTTTATTTCTTTTTCATTTCCCTTTTTAAACCCCTTTACCATCTTCCATCCCTCACCATCATCTACTGGTTTACTTAATTGCCATATTGCACCCTCACGCCTAATTGTATTAGGCTGAAATCTAGCTGAAAATTTTGCAATAGGATCATCCATCGTTTTATAGGTTGAGAATGCAAAATTACCAAGTATCTCCCTTGCTTTAAATGTATCTACCCCTTTTTTCTTTAAAAAAGAATTAAATTCTCTCTCTAAATTCCTTGAATTATTGTTTGAAATATAATTAGCAATATCAGAGATATTTAAATTATATTCATTTAAAACTTCTTTTAAATAATTTTCAGCAGTTTCCCTTTTTATATTTGTTGGTCTATACCCAACTCTATCAAATCTAGGTGGGAATCCAATATCTGGATTTGCAGATAAATATTTATTGTAAACATCTTTGTAATTTTTTTCTCCAAGTGCTACTGCTATATCTTTAGCTTGTTTATTGCTATTAGGTCTGCTAAATTCTTGATAATTTTCATTTGTTGATTCTGTTGTATTTTCTCTATCAAAATGCTTATCAAAACTTTTCTTTATTTCTTTTTCAGTTATGACTTTATTATCATCACTAATATCAGTATCATCACCACCCATATCATCACCACCCATATCATCACCATCAGTATCATCGCCATCAGTATTGTCATAAATAATTTCATTTATATTTAAGCCACCTTCTATAGATTCATAGTAACTTCCATACCAATTTTTATAATTCTCATTAGCCTCATTTCTACGTCTTATATGCTCATCTCTTTCAAATTTTAAATCTTGTATAACTTGATCCCATTGTCCTGTAGCAGCAGCTCCAAGAAGGTTTCCTGCTGTGTTTTGGTCGTCTACTACTCCCATTATATCGTCCTGAAAGGAAGTAAGTTTTTTTTGTTTAGCAGTATTTATAAGACCATCATATTGAGATGCCTTATTATTATTACTTTTATAGTTTGATTCAGCCTTTCTAAGTGCAGCATTTTTAGTTGTAGTATAATTATCTTCATCTCCTATAAGTATTGCCTGTGCTTCATCAATGCTAATTAATCCATCTCCAGCCAAAGATTTAACAGCAAGATCAAGTCTATCTCTATACAAATTTAAACTTCTAAATGTCTTCTTGTCATTTGTTGTTGCTTTATTGTATCTAAAATTAGTGCCTACTATCTCGTCTCCTTGTATTTGAAATCCTGAAACCATATTATCTCTAAGTCTATTTGCATTAGAAAGCTCAGATTGTAAAAAATCAGCAACACTTGAGTGTTTTTTTAAACCCTTAGCTTCTAATTCTTTATTTTTCTTATCAATTGTGTCTTGAATATTATGAAATTCTTCAGCACTATCCAAAAATTGGTCACTATTGATAAAGTCAGATGCTTCTTGGATAGAATTAGAAAAATTTGTATATAAACCTTTTTTCCTTTCTGCTAATGTTTCCAATACATTTGCATTAATTTCATGGCTAGCATTTCCACTTGCACTTAATCTATAATCTTCTAAATGCTCATTAAAATTATCCATTCCTTCTTGTGTATCTATAACTTTAAGGAGAGAATCTAAGGATTCAGACTGATCATTTAATTTATAATTTTTAACTTTCTTAGCATTCTCTATTAAAGTAAGAGCAGTTATAAGCCTATCTTCAAAGCTCCCTTGCTTTGCTTGCTGTCTTGTAAATTCATCTGTAAACTGCGTTAAATAATCATCAGCCATTTTTAGCTACCTCCTGCATCTGGTAATTTTGATAATGTTTCTACAAATGTTGGCACTTTACCGCCCTCTTTAAACCCTTGAAGAAAACTTGCAAATTCTTGTTCATACTGATCCTGTACCCCTTTTTCAATACCATATATATCTCTTTCGTGAGCTTTTCCTGCTTGCTTAAATCCTTTTGCAATTTGTTCTTGAGTAGCCATTTGTTTTCTTGTTCCAGCTAAACTAGCAGGAGTGGCAGTTGATACAGCAGGAGCAAAGGCATCCCCTGCTTTTTGAGACAATGCATATATATCTTGCTGATAATCTTCTTTTGCATGTTGCATTTTCGTTGGATCAACACCTTCCATAGTTGGCATAAAGGCTTTTAACTTCTCCCTTATTTGAGACCAACTTTTATCAGTATAATTTGCTAAAGATGTGCCAGGCTTCCATCCATATTTAATTTCAGCAAGTTTTTCTATTGCTTCCTGCTCTGTCATTCCTTGAAGTTCACGTGGATCAAATCTTTCAGCACCATATCCTTCTTTTTCACCAAGAGTTAAGCCTTCTTCATGTTTTGTTTGTTGTATATCAAGTATATTAACAACACCATCTTTATTTACATCTTCATATCCAGAAAAACTTTCTTGAAAATCTTGCTCCTTTTTTTCTGCTTCTTTTGTTGCTTGCTGAGTTGAATGTAAGCCTTGGGCAGTATTATCTCCTGTAGCTTCCCCGCTAGGAGGATCATCTAAAACAATAGAGCCTTGTGGGAGAGTCGAGGTCTGCCTAGAGTAAACCCATTGACCATTTTTAATTTCATACTGAGCCCAATTAGGACTCATTGTAGTTCCTCTGTTTACATATACTGTATTCATATTATTTTTTTCCCATCATTTCTAATAATGATTTTACATTACTACCGCTTGGTGTTTTACCTTGTCCTGCAAAATACTCAAATATAGTTGGAGAACTACTAACACTTCCACCACCATAGTATCCTGGTACTTTACCACCTTCTTTGTAGTTCCAGAAGTCAACCTCTTCTAGGTCTGGATTATCTTTTAATCCTTGCTCAGTAACTTTTGATGCAAATTTATCACCACCAAGTCCTGTGGATCTAGCTATTTCATCAGATATGCCCCCCATAAATTCACCAGCCTTATCTCCCCCCCAATCTTCAACCATACCAAGACCTATATCTTCAAGTAAATCCATTGGATTTAACCCAGGTGATTCATAGCCCTTATCAAATTGCTCCTGTAATTTTCCTCTTTCTTCCTCGTCAAATCCATACTTACTTCTACCGAGCTGAACACCACCACTCATTGTTTTACCCATATCAGTAATCCATTGATCGGTTATAGATTTAATTCCTGACCCGATGATAGGAATTTTGCCAACCTTAGCTTTATCTAATAAAAGATTTTTAAATGTATTAAGAATATTTGTACGAAACTTACGCTTACCCTCAGTCTTCTCAATACTCTTAGCTTTCTTTACTAGATCATCTCTTTCCTTTTTCTTTGCTGATTGTGATAATATTGATGATAAATTTATTGACATTTTTTCTTTCCTTTTATCTAAAAAATACTGTTAATGTGTAATCTTTGTTATCTATTGATGTACCATTTGCAAATAACTCTATTCTAATTTTATTATCTGCTTTATTATAGTGAACCATTATATCATAGTTTGCTGCAGCTCCAGTGTCGCCAGCCCAAAAATATGTTCTCTCATTAGCACCAAGACTTACACCGAAATTAACTCCAACGAGATTGGAATTACTTATGTAATCTGGTAAAAATATATTCATTACAACTGTACCGCTATCGTCATTATCAGATGTTGTTCCCCTCTGAAACCATGCTTTTGGAATAAATACATCTGGAGAACTTATTGAATCATCTTCAAGTTTACTGCTAAGCCATTTTCCACCTAATTTAGCAAATATCCTTGCACCTAAACTTGTTTGTCTTACTTGTATTTCACCATCACTTCCTTCTGCTGGAGTTGGATTTCCAGTCTTATTGCTAGTTTTTGGTTTAGAAGCAGTTCCCCATTCTAATGATCTTGATTTATCTCTTGTCATTATTTTATTGGTCTCGCTCTATATAGTATTGAAATATCTTGTATTTCAAAAGAATGATCTGTAGCTCCATCAATCTTCAAGGATAATGATTTTATTCCTGTTAAATCAGTATCAGTAACTTTAAATTCGGTAGTTTGAAGACCACCACTAGAGGCAAAAGCACCACTATCAAAAGAACTTGTTGGAGCTGCCCCATCTTTTCCATATGTTAATGTAGGCACAGTAGCATTATCAGAAAAGTAAGTAACATATACTTTAAATATTTTCTTTGTTTGAGATGGCAATCCAAAATCTAAGTCTTTTGTTATATATGAAATTGTTTGAGCACCAACATCAACAGACTTATCATGATTATAGTTTAATAAAGTACCATCATTACTACGCTTAATAGCCAAATATCCATCTGCAGTTATAATAAAATTTGTATGTCTAACTCCATCTCCATTAGTAATCATATCAGAACCCTCAGTCCATGATTGTGTTGACATATTATATATCCATGCACCTTCATTTGTAGCTGAGGTTGTATCTGCATTATCTCCTATATTTTTTAATACTATTATATTTTGTGAACGTGGATCATAACCAACACATGGAACAGTTGCATCACTTGCATTAGATGTAGACTCTAGCACACCAGATTGATTTAACCAATCAAATTTACCATGTGTAAGCGAAATTACTTTTTGTCCATCATAAACAAAACATCCAAACTTATTTGCAAATATAACACCAAATTCAGTAGTAAATACTTGACAAGGATTGGCAACACCACAATTTCTAAATGCAGCTTCAGCGTATGCACCATCTCCACCCCTAGATACATTAAAAACATATAGCCCATTTTCTTTAAATTGAAGTATCGTGTCTTGAAATGCTGCTAAGGCTGTTATTGGAGAACCATCAGAAGAAGCAGCGTCAATAAAGTTAAGTTGAGGAAATACTCCTGGCTTATTTGGCATAGAATACATCATACCATCAGGAAAATCTTTACCTCTAAATTTAACATTACCAATAAAAACAATACCATTTTGACCTACAACAGCTGTTTTATATCTTAATGCATGAGGAACTGGGCTTTTAGAAAAATGTAAAGTTTGATTTGAATGGCTACCATTAATTGTTGAAGTAGATAATTCAAAAGTTGTAGCATTTGTAATAGATGAAACAGTAGAACCAACAGGAATATCAGTATCGTCATCGGTTCGATATACATACATGCCAACCTCAAGTTTTGCAGTACTATCCATAGTTATTGTTGGATCATTATTATAATCACAAGTTGCATCTGTAAAGCTTGCATCTAAAGAAGAATCATACAATTCATTTGCATCGTATCCGTTTAATGCACTATATGTATATAAAGATGGTGGAGCATCAAAGACAATGTCTGCTGATAAATTGTGAACATCAGAGCTTATTGACCAAGGAATAAATGTTGTATCAAGTGCACTTTTTACACCATCTTTCATACTTAATTCTGCAAGTAAAAATCTTTCACTTGTTCCAGATTCTTTAAAATATATTCTTGCACCTTCTATCCTTTTGTCTCCTCCTAATGGACTAGCATTTTTATGATGTAAAGATACGTTAAAAGATAAAGTGTCATCATCAAAGGCAATTCCATTCGATGCTTCATCGTCACCACCATCATCAGCAAAAGAGGTTAAATTAGTTTCAACACCACCATCAAATAACCATGAAATATAAAAATAGTATGTTCCTTCCCAACTACCAGTTCCAGTTGGAGCACAATCAGCAATTAAGCTTCCATGACCAAGAGTACTAGAACCATGTGGAGTAGCTGTACCACCATTATGTGTACATTTAACTGTTCCTTGAGCCATAGCTGCATCAGCATCAGGGTCATATGTTGGAGAATTTATAAGAGGATTACCTTGTACCCATCCACTAACAGTTTCATTTTGATCTTCTCTATATACATATATTTTTGCTTTACTTGCATTTCCATGTGCAAAATTTGCATCTGCAACATATAAACCATTTCCACTAGCATAATATACTTGGCAAACTGTTGTATCATCTGTTGTTCCAAGACCATCTATCCAGCTAGTAGTCTTTCCATCTGGCAAAGTATATACATCTACTTCGTCTCCATTTGCAATACATGTAAAAACTGTTTCACCTAGATTTCCAGCATCATGATCTGCTGGTGCTGTAAATTGAAAAAGTCCATATCCAGGAAATCCAGAATCACAACTATCACCAGCTACGTCAGCACCAATAGCATTTGTATTTAAACAATCTCCAAGTAATTTAATTTTACCAATACTAGAAAATGATACATTAGTAGCTTCTTGAGATTCCTGATCAGAAATATCTCTTGGAGAAGATTTTTGATTAATGCCACCATGAAATTGAGATAGTTGATATAACTTCTTCTTCCCACCTGCTACTTGTGGTAATGGTTGAAACCCGCCAGGGATTGCATTCCAATTTATACTTCCAGAAAATGGAACAGCACCTACGTTAGATATAGATGGTAATGATGGAGCAGAAATTGTAGTATTTGGTGGAACTGGCGGTATGCTTGTGCCTCGTTCTCCATAATCAGGAGTTGTAGACACAGCTCTTTTACCTTCCTCTATTCCTGCAAAGGATTCACCAAATTCATCACCTAATTCTTCTTGAAGTGCAGATTCTTCTGGTCTGTAAGTACCAACACCATGAGTTGATGTATACATATCAATTTGTGATCTTCCACCACCTAACCCTCTTCCTTCTCCTGGTTCTTTACGTGGCATTACTTAACCAATATCTTTTTAACTTGATCCCAAAGTTTATCATCTAACTTATTCTTAGAACTAGCAACAAGATAGTCTCCTAATACTACGAGAACTTTCTTTAGCATTGCCTCTGTAAGAAAAGTCTTTGTTATAAATGCTATAATAGCTGGCATCTTATTCTCCTTTTTTAAACAGTTTTAGTATAATATCTTTTATTACACCCACTGCAGTCATTGTTTTCTTTACTTCATCTTTTGCTTCACGATTACTATCTATTAGTTTAACAGTTATATCGTGCAAATTCTTAATATCCTCTTGTACATCTCTTGTTAAAAATTTTATAAGGTACATCAGAGCATAGCCTAGCCCTATCGCTACAGCAACTGGAATCCCAACAGTTTCTATAATTCCTATTATGTCCAACTATGACCTCCATCCTTATTTTAATTCTTTATATATTTTAATCACTAAGTACGTTAAAGTTGCAATCCCAACAAGTAATGAGACTACTTCTGGTAACCAGCCACTAACAGATAACCACCATCCACCCATACCTGCTCCTGTTGTTTTTAATGTATCTACTATTCCGTCCATTACAATCCTAGTGCCTCTAATAATTGTTTCATAATTCCTTTATTTGGAGCAACCATCTCTTGTCCCTCCTTATATGATAAGGTATCTGCAAATGATGGGTCTTGCTGTATTGCCATTCTTAACATATTTGCATCCCATTTACGCCTCTCATCTGTTGGTAATCCACTTACACCTCTATGTATATACCTATCTTCACCACCTTTTGTTTGAGCTGTATATAAAATATCTTCCCAGTCCCCTCTTTTTATGTTTGCAATAGATTGGAGAGTATATGATACAAGCTGATCAGCATCTTTGGATTTTTCTCCAAATACCTCTAATATTGTTTTTTCTTCTTTATTTGTGCCTTTCATATTATCCCTTTATTAATTCACCCCATAATGAGGTCTTACCATTTATTATTTGTATTACATGTACAGTGAAAAATCCTTTATCATAAAAATCTACTATTGCGAAAGCATGAGACCAATTATGCATTCTATATTGCAAGAAATTATTTTTGTCTGCACTCATGTCTTTTAGACATCCTATACTCCACGCTGACTTTACCCCATCCAAGTGAGTCACAGATGACTGCTGAATGTCGTGGTGATGACCATACATTATATTTGTTCCTAGTCTCATTAAGTGATTCCTTGTATGATTTATTCCAGCAAAATGATGACCATGATACATCGCTAGTTTCCCAATCTTGTAATATTTTCCAACTGGATGATAGTGATACCCTCTTTCTTCTAGTTTTACACATTCTTTGAACCTATATCCTTCCAAATAGGGATGCTCATCTACGAATCTATTCATCCAATCGTCATGATTACCCTCTATCATATGTTTTTCTTTACAGTTTGCCTTATCTAAAGACTCATCTATTTGATCCATTCCTTTATTAACACCTTTAATATCTTGATCTATAAATGGAGTCTGGTACTCTAATGGTGGACGTTTCTTTTTTCTCCATTGCCAGTGACTTGCACCTTCCCATTCTCCAACATCACCAAGATCAACGTATATATCTGGCTTTACTATTTCAATAGATTTACACAAAACATTAATTGCCTTTTTATCATGTAAGGGAAAATGTTTATCTGGCGTTACTATTGCTCTTTTAACTATAGATTTAGCCATTAGAAATTAGTCCCAAAAAATGTTGCATTATATGTTACTGCTGTTGCTGCTGTATAATCTATATATGGATCTCTACTTGTTCCTGAATATCTTGATATATACATTCCAACCCCCACTTGTGAACCACTAGAAGGTTCTATATCTAAATAATCATAATCATAATCCATAAGAGCAACTTTAAATGTATCAAGTGAAGCCATATCACTTAAAGCATCAGAATTTAATGTAATATCATTATATGCACCTGTACTCCAAGTAGATACCTCACTTGAATATTCTACAACTGAAGTTGATGCAAATGTTCCTGTACCTGAACCATCTGAATTTCCAAGAGGTGTTGCACCATTTACTATGTCATTAAAGGCTTCCGAACCATCCCCTGAACTATAATCAGATTTTAATGCAATTACATCTCCTGATGTTTGAGCAAAGCCATATATTTTTAAAGTAGCACTTGATGGTGCTTCACTTATTCCTGATGTATCAAATGTAAAAAATGCCCTTTTTAATATCCAACTAGGTGCACCCCTACCTGAAAAACGACCAACTCTCGTTGCCCAAGTTTGATAATTAACAGTTCCTCCATCGTCTGAAAAAGTAGAAGTCCCTCCTGTTCCATCTTCATTTCTACAAGAAGCCCAACCTGTAGTATTAGCAGATGACTGTGCACCACCATCACTTGTTGCATAAATATTAGGCATTATGCTACTACCTTTGGCATATAATAAGTAGTTCCATTAAAATAAGAATTACTATCAGGAGTTATAGCTATTTGCTCAAAACTAATATTATCAAAGCTGTGAGTATTTCTTTCTTCTAAATAATTATTCCAATAAGTTACCTTTGCATTTGACTTGCCTTTAGATAATGCAAATGATTTAAAGTTACTTAATTTTTCATCTCCATAAGTATCTAAAAATATTCCATCATAAGTAGATAAACCACTAACAGAATCCCAGTCACCTTCTATAATAGTTACATTAGATTTACCACTTGCCCAAGTATTTAATCTTGATATTATTTGTGGATGTATTTCCACTATTGTATGAGAATTAACACCTTGTGCTTGTATGTAATCTGAACATATACCCATTCCAAACCCTATTTCTAAAATATCTCCTTTGCTTTGACAAATATATTTTGCACTCTTTTCCATTATTGGTGCTTCCCAATTCATCATAACTTCAAAATCTGTAGAACTATCTACTATTTTTGTATCACTAAAGGTTAATGTATTATCTTTAAAAGCCATTAGAAATTTAAACTTGCTACTGCAAAGGCAGTTTGATTATCAGCATCCCAATATATAGAAATTATATCTGCCTTGTCTGCTGTTGTTGTAAGTGTTGGAGCAGAACCACCTGCCCAACGAACTTCACCATCTGTACCATTTGCAAAAGCTGCATTTGTAGCCTTAGTACTACCATCAGATTGATATACTACCCATCCATCTGCATGCACAGTTCTATTTCCTGACCCATCTTGAGATATAACTAATAAAAAATTACCTGAAGTGTTTGGAAATATCATATTAATATATTCACTTGAACCACTAATATTATTAGTTAACTCTAACTCATATTTATTGCTAAGCCTAAAATCAATATCTGTTGAATCGTTTCCATCTCCTATTACGCCTGATGTGCTAAATGTTCCTGCTAACTTATCAAAGCCTACTGCACATCCATCAAATTCAACGTGTCCATCTGGCTCTATATTTAAATGAGCATCAGCACCTGCTGCATCTACAGTAGAAAGTGTAGTTGCACCATTGTTTTTACAGTATATTATAAAATAATCATCAGTAGAAGCACCACCATTTTCATAAAGTGCAAATATTGAGCTACCTGTTATTACTTCAGTACCTCCAAATAGTGTTCCACCTTCATAAAAACGAATACCTGTAGTTGAATCAAGCCTAACTTGTGCTGCCGAATCAAGTATTATATTTCCATCTGCTGTGCAAGTTAAAGAAGCAGAATTAGAATCTGCATCTACAGTAGTAATGCTAGTTGCACCATCTGCACCTGTAACTATTTCACAATAATCAGAATTATTGGCTTGTGACATCAATTTTATTTCAGCACCATGAGGATTAAATTCAAGGAGTGTATGTGCATCACTGCTAAAAGTAATTTTCCTTCCTGTAGATTTTAAATCCATCTCTCCACCACCTGAAGATTGGATTGTTAAATTCCCAGATATATTTTTAACTGTATTAACGCTCCATAAATGATGGTCTCTTATAAGTTTAGTTTCTGCCATTATGTAATAATACTTATATTAAATTTTTGACTTGTATCTGCTGCTCTTACGGATATATTATCAGTTGAAGAAACAGGAAGTATTAACATATCTCCAGCATTTAATCTTATACCTTCTGTATCATCACTACTAACTGCTCCATCTCCTACCATTATAAAACTAGCATTATCAAAATCTGCTTGTATTATAACTTCTTTGCAAGTTGATACTGTAGAGCCTATTAACGTAGACACTGTAGATGCACTTGTGGTAGATGTATCTTGAGCATATGAAGTAAATGTACTTGAACCAACTCCAAGTGTTGCATTTACATCAAGCTTATTATTCGTTACCGATACAACATCACCATCTGTATCTGTTATTTTTACTGAACTTACACCTATATTAGCCATTTAAAACCTCCGATAATCCAGCCTCGTCAATACGATCAACCTTATGCTTTAATTTTAATCTTGCTACCTCTTCTAAAACTTTTATTTTCCATTTTGCAAAATTATCTTTTGCTGTTTTTGTTCTATTCTCTTCCCTTTTTACTTTTTCTTTAGCCTTAGAAATCTTAGCCTCCCACTCAATATATTTATCCTCAGTATCGTTGCAAAGATTTGTTATTGCTTGAAGCTCATTATTTTTGGTATCCATCTCAGATTCAGACTTAGATCGAAAATGATTAAGCTTGCCTTCTTCTTCTTTATATAAATCTTGTGTTTCAACTAAACGCTGTTCAAACTGATGAACCATATCTTCATGTTTTTTAGCTTGTTCCTCTAAAGTATCATACTGATTTTCATAATAAGAAATTTTATTAGAAGCTTCATCTATAGATTTAGCCATTTCTTCTTTTATTTTATCAAGCTCATCAATAGCACTATCTTTTTTAACTTGCAATCCTGCTAATTCGGATTTAGATTTCTCACATCTGGATTTATAAAATTCAAGTTGTTTAATATCATTTTCAAGAACTTCTTTTTTCTTCTCTAGGCTTAAAGTATTATTTTTATATTTTTTATAATCTTTCTCTGCCTCAGATACAAGCTCTAACTTTTCAGATAGAAGTCTTTCATTGGAATATATACCACCAATAACTTTTTCCATTTTTTCTTCTTGAAACTCAATATCTTTCAAAAGTTTTCCATAGTGTTTTGATTTATCATCATACTGTTTATCTAAGGATTTTAATTCTTTTTCCTTGTCTTTTATAGACAGCTGTATCTTTCTATTTCTAGAGTCTAAAGATTTATTTTTTTCTACAATAAGTTGATCTAAGTCTTTAGAAGAAAACCTTACTACTGATTTATTAAGACTTGCCATTATTAATGAAATGATAAAACTGATAAAACATCGTCATCGCCAGCCCCACCAGTACATTTAACTCTATCAATTAATAATCCTTTAATAGTTAATGGTAAATTGTCATGTGATATTACAATATCATCTCCATAAGAACCAGCTATCTTTAATTCAACAGTAACATCATCATCATCCGCTACAGCTCCTTTGCTAAATATTACTATCTCTTTAGCTGGATTATTAGCCCAATCAGTACCCTCTATTGCATTTGTTCCATTTAATGTTATTGTTGTAAACTTGTAATCTTCATATACTTGCAGATTACTAGCCTCTGCTACTGTATATTTATGTAATGGTTTTGTTGCCATGTTTATTCTCCTTTTTTTGAGTTACACTTTAAGCTCTTGGCAGAGCGTGAGCGTGTATTTAGTTATTTTCTTCTTCAGGATGTAATTGTAGTAATACCTCTAATGCACCCTGTGCTTTTGTTGCCATTATTTTATGATGCTCAGCTTGCTCTAAATGATTTTTAAGCTGAACTCTTAAATTCTCTATAGCCTCTCTCTCTTTGCTTACCTCTTTTACTTCACCATTCTCTTTATTCTTTTTATCTATTACCTTACTCATCTCTCTCCTTGGTTATGCACTTTCTAGTGCTGTTACTTTTGCTGATAGTTCTTGAATTGCTTTTACCATAGTTGGAATCATTTTTTCCATAGTAAGAGTTTGATACTTAGGCACTGTTTTATCATCAACTGTTTTGGTTTCATCTTTAACACCAGTAACAGCAGAAGTTAATCCAGCTTCTTGAACCTCATGAGCTATAAACCCATCTGTAGCTTTATATTTTACATCTGTGCTAGATATTTTATTATATTCTATTGGCTTTAATAGATTTATAACATCTAACCCTTTTGTAATTGGTTTAATATTTTCTTTTATTCTATAATCAGATAATCCATTTACACTTATAGTTCCATCTCCTGATGCTTTGATATAACCCATTTCAGTAGTGTTATTATCTCTAAAAATAATAAAATTACCTTCTGTCGCAATAGTATCAGAGCCAAAAGCAAGCATCAAAATATTATCATCGTCATCAATATCACCATGAGAACTTTCAAATTGCACTAAAGTACCATCATTTCCAGGGTCTCCAGTTACATTGAAATACTCATTGGGATTATTTTTACCAATACCAACTTTACCACTTGAATCAATATTTAATCCAGTAGTTGCATTTGTTCCAGTAGCATATCCAACGAAAACTCTATCATTTCCATCATCATATCCAAAAACACCTTTAATGGTAGATGCTTGCCTACATAAAAAACCAGCATCTGAACTTGCATGATCAGTAGCAGAATTTGCAACTATCCAGGTTGCAGTATCATCAGCACCTTCAACGTGTAGTTGATAACTTGGTGAAGTAGCTCCAATACCAACATTACCATTAGCCTGTATCCTCATACGTTCTGTGGGGGCTGCATCAGTAGTTCCTGAACGAGTACCAAAAATTAAATCACCCTCTGTATAACTTGTCGCAGATTTAGTTTGAAAGCCTATGTATCCTGGTGTATAAGTGCTGTCACCAGCAACATATCCAAACCCAATAGTATGAAAATGTTCATCTGTGCCCACATCTCCTACTTGCAACCTGTGGTTAGCTAGTGTTATAGAGGCTGCACTTCCTGCTATTTGAGTTAAACATTTTGGAGAAGTAGTCCCAATACCGACATAGCCATCATCTCGTATTCTCATTCTTTCTGCTGTAGAACCTCCTGTAGTACGAGTGACAAATGCAAGGTCTGTACTTCCTTGAGATGTATTAGTTTGTATACATGTTATAGCTGCAGCATTTTCTACATTAGAATTTCCAAAAATAATACCACAAGTATCATCTGCTGTATCCTCAATTATTTTTAATTTAATAGCTGCACTTGGATTTACCACACTAGCATCTGTTGTTGCAAAATTAACTTCTAATGCTCTGTCTGGATCAGAAACAGCAATACCTACATTACCACCATCTTGTATTGTTAATTTATCTACCCATGCACCACTTGTATAACTTGTAAAATGTAAATCATTATCAGCATCATTTATCCACATTCTCCACTTATCAGCATTGTCATCTCCTTGATCTGAAAATAGTTCTAATACTGCATCACCATCTTCTACTCCAGTAATTCTTAAAACAGAAACATTGCTTTCATAAACTTGTACTGTTCCTGATTTTGTATTTGTATCTGTTGTCCATGTTGTTGATGTCGAGGACATAAATTCTCCTTATTACATTGGAGGAACGGATAAAGTCCGAACCCCAGATTTACGAGACTTTTGTTTCATCATTCTTTGCTCGTACATTTGTCTAAAATAATTTGCTTGTTCAAAATTTCCTTGATCTTCAAATAATCTTGCTTTTACATAACATACTAATTGAGGATGTAGGCTTGTATCAAGTCCTATGTCTGTATCTAAGTCTTCTGTTATAGCTGCAACTGTTTCATACTTTGATTTATATGTAATTCTAAGCCCATCGTTTACAAATAAAGATGTAAATGTACCTGTTTCATCTGTATTAGTGCTTGATGTAGACCTTGTCATAGTAAAGGTATCTGCACCAGTCTTTGTTATAGTTTGATTTGCTAAATTATCATCATTAAAGCTTGTTGTTCCAGATATACTTACTCTATCTCCAGTTACAAGACCATGAGCTACACTTGTAAATGTAATGGTTGTACTACTACAATCTGCATCCGTTATAGTTCCTGTTAAATTTCCAGTACCTTGAAATGTATCAAATTTCTCTGTAGTTCTTTCACTTGAACTTGAAGATGTTGTATCTAAACATAATATTGCTAATCTTTGGTCATCATTATACCAAACAAAGTAATCATTTGGATATGTTCTATTTGTAGCCATTTAAACTCCTATTTAAGCACATCTTCAGATGTGTCTGTATCAGCTCTTAATAATTTTTGTGGATCAGCTAACTTAGGTATCATTATATATCTATCATTAGTATCAAGTATTTCCACTTTCTCTATACTTAATACTGTTTGTGGTAAATCATACCAACGTTTTTTCTTTTCTAAATCAGTTAAAGCAGAGACAGTATATTGTTGTTTTATATTTGCTATATCTAATAAACCATCATTTATAAGTTGTATTAAATATGCTTCTGATTGTCTACCAAAAATCTTTTCTAATTGTGACATTAAACTCTTAACTGTCATTTATCCTCCCCCTTTTAAAGCTGCTAAGCCACGTGCATATTCAGCACTTAATTTTGCATATTGATCACTGAACCATTGATATTTAGTAACGTCCTGTTGAAGCCTTGCATTTGCTTCTGCTATAGAACCATTAGCATCTTGAAGTGCCATAGCACCTATTGTATTCCATTCACCAAGGTGTGCCTGTGCTCTTGCCATCTCTGTTGAAGCAATATTAAGAGTTCCAGAAAGTAATTCTATATCTTCTGCTGCTAATAAGTCATGTGCATCATAAGAAGAAGCTGGTTTGTCCCCCTCTATTAATAATGAAACTTTATCTAAAGCATCTTTAACCCTTGTTAATTGACTGTTTGCAGTTGTAAATGTATCTTCATCATCCCAAGTATGTGTATCCATCTTTCCTAGTGCTTCAGTTACTTTACTTAAAGCATTAGATATATCAGTATTCCAACTCGAAGACATACTAGATTGATTTGCAAGAAGTTGTCTTATTGAAACATATAGAACAACAAGTTGCTCTGCTTCATCTGGAAAATTTGCAATTGTGTCTACGCCACTAACATCAACAGTTGGGTATGTTATATGATGTACATAGCCTAATTGATTAGCAGTTGCATCAGGCTTAACAAATAAGGTAGCAACATCAGATGTATTACTTGCTATCCAAAACACAGGATCAGTAACTGTGCCATAATAATTTAAATCATTAGGATCAGTGGCTAAACCTCCATATTGAGAAGGTATTTCTCTACATGGAACTTGGTATCCACTATCAGCATTTTCTCGTGTTACATATAGTATTTCTCCAACCCCATCCATATCCATTGTTGTTGCACTATTATTTAATAAACTTACTGTACTACATTTAGCTTTTAAATTAGAGGGTAATTGCTGTATCAATTCTCTACAGGCATCTGCAGCCCACTGATCGCAAGCAGTTTGATCTATAGTGCCACCAATTAAATCAATTATCTGTGCATCAAAATTAGCCATTATCTAATATTCCTTTCAGCTATATCTTCATCTATTGTTGTACTACTTAATTCAATTTTAGATGTTTTAGCCCAAGTATTTCTCATATTAACATGATTTTTTGTATTATCATGATCTTTTACATAATGACCACAATCACATTTCATCTGTGCCTTAGTCTCGCATTCTACCTTACTGTCGCATCTATGGCAATAAAATATTATAGCCATTATGCTTGACCACTCCATTTTTTCTTCCCATTTCTTTGGATTTTCAAATTACGCTCTCTTGCCTTTTTACGCCTTTCTTTTTGCTCTTCTTTTTGTTTCTTCGATTGAAGCATACCACCACGTTTTTTAGTTATAAGATCCATAGCTCCTTCGGGAACTTTTCCACCTTTATTATATTCTTCAGTATCAGGTATTGTTTGACTACGATCCATTGCATTTGTTGTTGGTATTCCTATATTTTCCATAGATAGATCAACACTACCACCATACTTGTATTCCTTCTTTTTTGGTGGTCTCCCAACTTGGCTACCATATGTTCCTTTTCCCTGTGGCATTAGCTATTGCCCCCATTACGTGCATCTCTTGTTGGCCATCCATATGGATTATTAGCTTCTACTTTACCACCCTCAGAATATTTTTCATATGATTGTCCTATCTCTTCTCTTTCATATGACTGTCCAATAGACTCATCAGTTTGTCCAATTTCTTTTTTAGCCTGTTGTTTTTTAATATTTGCCTTGTTTGCAGCTTTTATTTTTGCATCATTAGCTCTTTCTTGTTTTCTAGGAGACTCAGCTTTATGACGCTTTTTTACACCATATGCTTTATTTATTTTATTTTGTACTGCTGCATATTCGGCTGAACCTTTCTTTAAACTTTTACGTTTTTCAACTAACGATGACAAGGTTTCACCTGATCCACTTTTCTTTTGTCTCTTCACAGCCTTAGACCAAGATTTATCAGCAGCAGCCTTTTTTCTTTTAACTTCTGCTTGCTTGCCCAGCTTAGATGTTTTTGGAGCTTCTGGTGCTCCTTTGTATTTTGGTGTTTTTTGCACGCCAGTTTTAACTCCAGCAACCTTCTTTTGTTTTGTCACTTTCTTCGCTTTAAGCTGTTCTTTCATTTTCCCAAAAAGACTTTTCTTCTTCTTAGTCTTAGCTTCTGCATGCTTTCTCTTTGTTTCCTCGCCAGCTTTTTTAAGAGCTGCTACTCGTTCTTTATATGTTGCCATTACTTTTTGCTCCTTCTATTTTTTAGCATTAGACCTTAGTAAATCTCCATGCTTGTTTATGTATTGTAGTGTACGTATTGTACTTTGCATTATGTCTTGCCCCCTTTTTTATATTGTGGTAAACTTGGAGCTGTTGGAGACTTTACTTTCCCTCCAAGCTTAGCCATTGGATAGCTCTCACTTCTTTCCATTGCATTTGAAACAGGAAATTCATCTTTTGGAACAATCATGTAATCTTCTGGGCTTTCATTTAATGCTAAAAGTTCATCTTGGTGTATCCCAGCAGCATTATTCATAGTTTTATTTATCATAATTTCTTCACCCTCAGCTAAAATTGGAATACCACCTTCTGCGTGAGACTTTCCTTTGAGCAATCCACCATCTTGATATTTTTTTCTTTTTGACCCTTTCAAACGACTTTTCTCCTTTCTACCTCTATTGGTAGATTCATCTTCAAGTATAATTTTTCCACCACTCCTCATATGGGAAACATCTAGTCCATCCCTATTTCCATATGTGCCTTTATCTCTATTAATCTTATTAAGTTTAGCACGTTTCTTTTTCATCTTCTTTGAAGATTGGAACTTTTCATACTCATCTTTATAATTTCTTCCCATACAATCCTTTTTATTAAAATTTTTAGCTTGTTAGGGGCAAGCCCTTTATACGACCTGCCCCACAGTAAGCAAAACTGTTAACCTTTATTTATTCAAGTTAAGTAACTTATTCAGCTACGTGTTCGCCAGTACCAGCAGCAAGACCACTAACAATATCAGACACTAAGAATGCTGTGGCAGCTGTTGCTGAGATCATTGTAATTCTAAATGATGCTCCAACCACCGCAGATGCTGTGAAGTTAAAACCATCAGAAGAGGCATTTTTTGTATAAGTGCCATCTCCATCAGGTTCATTGTTAATGATTTTATCAGCTGAGGCAGCAGTATCAACACTAAATATCTGTGCTGCTGTTGCTAACATCGTGAATTTGCAAGTAAAACCTACATTTTCAGATGAAACAGCTGGCAAAGTAATTGACTGTGCACCACTTGTTAATGCAGGTACTATAAAATGAGTACCTGAATCAGCCATTGTTAATGCACTTCTTATTGTAGTGGCTGAACCTTGATCTACCAATAAGGATATTTTTTCCTTATATGTTAGAGGCATTGCCTCGTCAATAATGTCTGCACCATCACCGAACTTATTACTATTTGGATTTAGAAAGTCACTTCTCATATTAGATAGCCTCCACATTTATAAGTGCATGAGTTTCAGGAAGAGATACTTCAAGACCTGCTTCTGTTAGAATTAAGTCTTTACGTAAGTCTTCATCAGCCTGTTGCACATTAGTTGTTATTGCAGTATCACGATTAACACCATTTCCAACAAGAGGACGATATGAGACATGGTCAAGGTCTACAAAGCACATATGACCAGAAGCATTATTTCTGAATAATGGCTCTTTAACTAAAGAGCAATCTCCATGAACAGTTTCAATCTTCATTACCTTATGACCAAAAACACCTTTTGATGATTCAAAATTGTATCTTGATTCATTCGCTAAACTATTTTCAGCAAATCCACTTATTTTATTAAAGTGAGATATTACTGGAAGAGAAGCTAGACACAATTTAGCATCAGAACCACCACGTGCTGGATCATACATTGTTTCAAAAGCACCAAGCAAGTTATCATAAGTCATTTCGCTTGTAGCCCAACCTGCTAAAAATGGAGCACCTGATACGTAAGAGCCAATAGCTCCTGCACCTGAGTTTGTACCATTTTTAAGAATATGACCTACAATGCCTTCTGAATATTGAATCCCATTTTGTGAACCTCTCATACCGAAAAGCATAGACCTTTCAATATCCACTTTATGTTCACGTAGTTTAAGATTCCAAATACGTTGCCATTCATCAGCATATCCACGATAGACAGTTGCACGTGCTGTATTAGTCATTTCACAAGCTGTTTTAAAGATTTGAGTATACCCATAATCATTATCTAGCTCTTGTGACCATACATCAGGTGCTCCTGATCCTTGTTCGTAAGATGTACCAATAACAACACATTCACCTTCATCATCAAGTGTTGTTGTACTTCCACTTGTTGCAGATATAGTTGTAACTCGTATTGTTGTATCAGCAGCATTGTGTGTGATATTTTCAATACGACCTGTAGCTTGTGTAACTGACTCTGTATCAGTACCGCCATCTTTATTTACATTTTGTGCAAATTGGACAACCATACCTTTAATTAGCCAACTAACATTACCAGCAGTAGTAGAACTTCCCTTTGCCAATTCAACTGTGACATCAGTAGTACTTCCAGCAGCAGCTAATGTTTGCCCACCATCTACAAAAAAGCTTCTATCAGTAATAGAAACTTTTGTACGATCCTCAAGAAAACGAAACTGAGAATCGCTTGTTGGGACTTTCCCAACTTTTGACAAGTATACGAAAAATGGAGACTCTTCTGGAGCTAAATCAGCGACCCTATCACTGAAATCATACAGTCTTCTTGATGGTATAGTACTATCAATGACTGCACCAGGAGTACCAAATTTCACTTGTCCACTATTATAAGTAGCCATTATAAACTCCTATTTTTATTTTAATACGTTTGTTCGACCTCCAGCTGCTACAATCTTTTTCCACATATCATCAGCCTCAGTAGTCCTTTCGGGCTGTGTACCTTGAAGTACGCCAGCTGGTTGAGGATTAGCTTGATTTTGACGAATCTGATCTAAAGGATTCTCTTTAGCAGTTTCTGGAGTTTGAGTCACAGCTTGCCACATTTTAAGTACATTTTCTAAGCCATATTCTGATGGATGCTTATCAGCAAATTCAAAGAAACTATTAATTTGATCTTCATTTAAACCTTTATTGGCTAAATCAGCTTTCAAATTAGTTCTTCCTTGTTGCTTTTTAATTCCACCGACAGCTTGATCTACTGCACCATTTATAGTTTGCTGCATCTCTTGCATCCTAAATTGATAGGATTTCGATGATGGGTCATTATAGGCTTCCCAAGGATCAAATTCATCAGGTTTTAAAGCAACTAGTTCTGATTGGCTACTTGATTGACCACTGACATCGCTCATTATATTTTGAACTAAGTCTGGACGTGATTCCAAAAATTTGCCAATTTTTTCATATTGTTTTAAATTTTGATTTTCAGCGTAGAGTTTATCCTTTTCAGATTGGTGGTACTTAGCTTGAGCCTCCCAATCCTGCGTAGAACTCTCTTCGTTATTTATTCCTTCATCTTGCCCTACCTCTTCGTTAAGTTGACCATCTTGGTTCTCAACTACAGAGGCGATTACGTCTTCATTATTAGACATGGTACTACTCCTTACGTTTTACGATTTCTCTTGCCTTTGAGTTTGACTACGTTTCTTTTCCGCTTCTGTAGCTAAACGTAATTTCTCAGCTTCGAGTTTGACCGCATTTGATAGTTTATCAATAGAAACTTTGTTTTTGGTTTTAGAGTCAAATTCTTGCTCTTTAAGAGCACCTTTAAACTTCTCAACCTCAACTCTTTTACGTGATGAAATTGATTCACGATGAGCTGTTTGTAAGTCTCCACTAAGTTTTTTAATTTCTTTTTGAGCAGATTGTAATTGTTGCTGCAACTGAGCAATCATATCAGTTCTTTCAAGAACACCTGCTTTATCAAATATTTCTGTTTTCTTCAATGCTTCCACCTTATCAATAAGACCTGCTTGGTACGCTTCCATATATACATTCCACTCGCCCCATTTATTAGATGGCATAGTAGAATTACCAATAACACGTATATCATAGTTTCCAACTGCTAGTTCATTTTCAATTGATTGTAATTCTTTTGTTTTATCATCATAAAGTTTTTTATTTACTGTATACTCCGTAATATCATTATTTGGCTGAACAATTCTAAATGTTTTTTGGTATCCATAATGAGATTTAGCTAAATGGTACATTAATTTGCCAAGTCTCTTTAAACTAGCTTCAACATCTCTAAGTTTTGATTTAGAACGCCTTTGACCAAAATCTTCCATCATCATTGTTCCAGATGATGTTCTAGGTGCAGCCTCAGTATTTCCTTGTTGCATTTCAAATATTCCAATATTTAAGTCAATGTAATGCTCTACCATTTGAGGTAACTGCAATATTGATCCTGCTAATGGTTGAGGAGAGGGAAAATGAGGTTCTCCAAAAGATGCATCATATTCAATCGTTGCATTTGGATTCGCCCAATCACGTTCAAGGTCTTCAATATCTTGAACAGAACCTTGCGGTATCAACAACTTCAATCCTGAAGATGCCTGTGCATGCGATGTTATCAATGACATAACTTTATTTAAGAACCTCTGAAATCCCTTGTTCTTACGAACATCACTCATCGGATAAGGAGTATTAGTCCAAATATTTGGTACAGGCACTAATGGGAATATATTTGTATCTAAGACCTTTTCATACAATATTATTTGCCCAACTATACATGTTACCTTAATTCTTGTTTGTTGTACCTCCACAATATCAAAAAGTCCCTTATCAAACGCTTCTTGAGTTTGTGGGCTCTCTAAAAGCATTTGTAGACCCTTTTCATCTAAAACTTTTTCTTGACCACTTTGTAAGTCCATAACTCTATAAAATGGCATTTTAACTTTTCTAAAATCTTCTATAAGTCTAAACTTATCAGATTTATCTCCCCAATCATAATCTTTAGTTATATCTGGAGTAAACGATGTTCCCTCTTGTCTATTTTGAGATGCAGGGTAATCTTCGTCTCCAACCCCAATACCTTCAATTTCATTTATTAATGATTTACCCTCTTCATCTTCCTCTTCAAGCATAGGATATGCATCTAATAGTTGATTCCTTGTAAGTATTGTAGATAATTGCATTCCAGTAGCATCGTCAAACCATTTACTTCTACTATTAGGATCAACTACTACACGAAATGGATCAACATATGTAAATTTCACATCACCTCTACCATAATCAGCCTCAGGGTCTATATAGCCATAAAAATATCCAAGACCTGCAACAGAGAAATCATGTATAACTTGTTTGAATACCTCATCTCCATCAGAGTTGTCCCAAACATATTCTAAGATTGTTTTCCAGACATTTGCCATCCTTGTGTCTGAATCCTCTCTGCCTACGGCAGAAAATTTTGGGGGCTTAGATGTGATGATTGCTTTAAACTGCTCGATTGCAGCATATAACCTATCAATGGGTAGACCCATTTGATTTCTTTCGGCAAGCTCTTGTGCTTCGGAATCTGTAAAATGATTGCCTAAATAGAAATCTATGTCTTCCCTTGCTTGTGTGTCCCAATCAGACCTAGCATCATACCAGCGTCTCCAACGCTCTTTTATTTCTTCTGCGACTTTATTCTGTGGAATCATATGGTAAATTTACTGAAAGTATGGTAACATATACAAATCAAGCCCGCTTGCCTGTAATCCAATTGTAAACCTTACGTGGAGTTGCATAACTTCCATCTTTCTGTTTCTCCTTTTTCTTTTTCCCTGCCTTGGCATTTCCCTTAGCAAACTGTGTTGCTAACCAAAAAGCATCAATAGTGTCATCATGAGAGCCTTTTGGGAAATCCAGAAGCTCACCGATAAACTCATGATGTAATTTTTTAAGATGTACAGCCCCAGCTTTGAACATTGGTTGTAATCCTTCAAATAATCTATCTTTTTTCTTTTGTGTATAACCCTTAATTCCCTGTTCAATGCCTGGGACGAAAAGCCCTTCTTTCTTACTGCGTTTTTGCACATAGTCTCTAAGCATTTCCTGATATGCGATGGTCTCAATATTTACCCTTCTTACTGGATTATACCTTTTAAGTATCTCAAAAATCTTGTCAGCACATTCCATTGGGAGGACTCGCTCACGCCAATATTCAATAACATAGTAATCATATTCGGCAGTGACCCCAATAACCATGATAACACTATAATCATTCCTGCTAGCAACAGTTGAAGCGGGATCGACACCAATATAAATATTGACGTACTCAGTATGTCCATCATCAAATTTAATGTACCAACTACCTGATTCTTCTTCAAATCTTATATTCCCCCTATAAAGTGCTCCATTAATATCTTCCTCTGCGAAAATCTGATCTTCTGGTGATTTCGCCTGATTCATATACTCCTGATAGAACTTTGCAGGAGTTCCACTATCGATATAGAATTGCTTACGCTCTTCTAACTTCTCAAGTGGCCAACGAGAAGGCCAGATTGGCTTCCCATCTTCAATAGCTTTCTGTGTATAGACAGTCCAAGAATATGCTTCCCCGCTCTTGCGAGCATCCCTCCAACCCGTAACCAACCCGTTTAGAAATGAATCCCAATGAACAATTGTACCATTGCACCATAAGAACCCATTCTTGTCGAAGTCGATTGCTGGAAACACAGCTGCCGTAACCCAGTTCTTTATTTGCTGTCTTGCATCGGGTGTTTTCGTATTTAACTCTGATTCAAAATCATCAAGCACCATTCCTGTAAATCTAGTTGAAAGTTGCTTTTTACCACGAAGCCTCTGATTTGCACCTTTTGCGATCATTCTACAGCCATTCGTTAACGTAAACTCGGATTTTGTCCATTTGTTCCCTTGCAAGTCCCCAAAATAGTAATGAACAGCTGGATTTAGCTCAATATGGTTCATTACCCATGCTAAATTATCAATTGCTTGGTCTTGTGCTTCACCTATCCATGCTATAAATTCTGGTCTATCTTTAGGAGCAAAAAGAAATCTATGTAGGATTGCAGTAGCTGCTAATGTAGATTTAGCGTGATCTCTAGGTAAAACTAGCCCAAGTTGCTGTATCTTTGGATTAATGAGGAGCTTCCCTACCTCTACGTGAAAATCTGGTGTAGCAGAGGCAAGGAAGTCTTGAGGAGAGAAAAGTTTTCCAAATGTAATTAGATCACTATATGCTCTTGATAAAAGCTCTTCATTCTTACTAATATCTCCATGTAGGTTTAAATTAGCCAATTAATTCCTAACATGTTGCATTACTAGGTTCATATATGCAAATAACATATCAGCTATATATCTGACATCAATCCATATGCTATAGATGAAGTAGCCCATAGTAATCATCCAAATGAATAATAATAATTTAATTAAGTCTGTTTTCATAAACTATATGATTGCAACTATCATCTTCACAATCATATCCTTTTTTGTGACCAATATGAAAATGGTCAATTTTGCAATAAATAGGACAAAAATCATAACCTATAGACCTCACGATTAAAGTGTCTCCATTTCCAAGTGAATATGCCTTACCTTCTAGCAAATGATGCTCGTAAGCTAAAAAACTTGCGACTATACATAAGCAGATTGTTGTTGTAAGATTCACTTCTTACCAAAAACGAATGCTCCAATATTTAAGCACCCAAGTATTAATAAAAAGATCAAGTCGCCTATCGTCCATAAATAGAGATTGTATATCCCTATAAATAAATTTAATAAACGTGCCTGATCTCTTTTTGTCACTCTTCAGTATCTGCAACAATCTTGGCTAATCTTTCACAGCGATTTTTGGTTTGGCGATACCATTTAGAGTCTTTCATCTCTTCAGCAGCACCTTTCCAGTTTTTATCTTGCAAGTTAGCTATCATTTTTTTAAATTTTAACATTCCAGATGTTCCTATCTGAAAACACATTTCCAGAATAACACCTTGGACATTTGCTGGTAAGTCGCCATACCAGTCTAATTGGTCAAGAAGACCTAAATGTTTGTTACCTACTCTCTCTGCGACTATGGCTAATGACTCATCTTCAGTTAAATATGTGATTCCATGACCAATAGTCCACACTCCCTCACTACATTGATATGGTTTTGAGCGAAAACCCTCATTTTCACATATTCGTAGTACTATTTCTTTTAAATCTGGCATTAAGCTTCCCCTCTTATGTTTCCTTCTCCAAGGAATTTTGTTAAATGGTTGTCTACATCGAACTCAGACTTGCAATGTGGACACATCCACCCTATAATTTTATCAAAATCGTCTAAAAGACCAATTCTTTGTGTAAATTCCTTATCTAAGTACAATTCTTTATTGCAAATTGGACAAGGATCATCACTTTTCTTCTTTTTAGTCGTTTTCGGCTTTTTCTGCATGTGCAACGAGTTCTGGTTTTCCATGTTTTTTAACCCCCTCTAGCTGTTCTGGAGAAAATCCAGCCCATACAGTTACCTGCTCCGATTTTTTCTCGTTTAAATCAAATAGACCAGAGATTTTAGCAAGACTATCTAGTGATCTTAGCTTTGCAGTATCACTCTCAGCTAAATCAGCAATTGTTTTATATCTTTCTATTAGCCAATTATGAGTAACACCCTCTTCATTTAGAATTTCTTCTATTTGTTTATCTATCATTTTTCTAATTGTCTCCGTTCTAAGTAGTTTGTCAGTACGATTTTTTATGTAGTTAGAGCTTTTAGCGTCTGGATATGCTTTTTTGTATGCATCTACGACTTTTAAGCCACTAGCAACATACTTGGCAAATATCAATTCTCTTGAATTTCTATCTCTACTATTGAAATCTTTCTGACTTAGGTTGTTTCCAGAAAATGTGTAGATATTCTCTGCTATTCCATCTTCGCCTAACATTTCTTTTTTTCTATCAGATGCTATGTATGTACCACAAACAGTACGGATGCAAACTTTAGGTTTGCCAGTTTCTTTAGCGATTTTGGACTTTTTTAGGATTTGACACACAAACTTGTCATCTGTATAAACCCATTCACCTTCTTCACCATGACGCCAGTTATGACGAACAGTAAGGTTTGGATTGCTTATTTTGAACTCTTGTTTGTTATCATACAGGTAGTGTTTTGTGTTTTTTATTTCTTTGAAATCCATACAGTAATATACGCTAATTTAAAAAATTAAACAAATCCTCCAATATATTAATACAGTATATTATAATATATATATATTAATAAAGTTCCATTAATATAATATATCGCTAAATATATATGTCATTTTTGTTAGAAAAATCACAAAATTTTCCCAAATTTAAAAAATTGCATTAGAATGAGTGTGAGGGTTTTTTTATGTAACCACCCCCCCATTAAAGTTCCTCTATGGGGTCGGATTAGGTTACTTTTTTGTTTCCATTTATAAATTTAATTGATTTTTATACAATTATTGCGTAAAGGTTAGACAAATAAAAAACGCCCCAATTAAGAGGCGTTTTCTTTTACTTAGTGTGATTGAGTGAGTGAGTTTATTTACCTTATGCACACACAATAATAAATAGTCTATACATAATACACATACATATATATGTTATCCACTATACATTGGATTGTTATATGATTCTTTTAACTCATCTTCTAAGTCCTTAGCAAGTTGTTTTAGTTCCTTGTTTTCTTGTTTTAACTCTTTATTTTCTTTTATTAAATCATCTTCATAATCTTCATTTACTTTTGAATCGTGTTTTATATCTTTTTTTAATTGTCTATTTTCTTCTTTTAATACTTTCCACTCATCATAGTACAATTCATCATAAAAATCATTTTTAATAGTTTCAAGTTGTTTATTTTCTTTTTGTAATTTATCCACTAATTGCACATATATATTAACATCATCACGCAAAGCATCTATAATAGACCATAATTTTTTATTATCTATTGTACTCATTTAAGAATCCTCCCTTACTAAATTATTTAATATCTTTTGATTATCACATAATTTAATTTGTTTACCATCTTTTATGAGTGTTATGTCTCCATCTTCATTTATAGTGATACCATAATTTGTAATGCTATCAAATACTATATTTCTATTATTCATAATTATTAACCTTTCATATTTATTGTTTAATTAACTACTATTAATATATAACATTTATATTATTAATAACAAATATTTATTTATTATTATTATACTATTTGAAATATATGTTGCATTGTATTGGATATTATATTTATTATTACTCATATCATTATTGGTTATTTATAGTACATAAGGGAAACGGAAAGACAACGGGAAGGCTCTTTGACAATTAGGATATCACTCAAAATAAATAAAATAAAGGAATATTATTATGAATTTACATAATATGCTTGGAGTAGAAAAACAGACAACTAAAACAAGTAACAACAATAATTCTTTAGAAAGTCAAATTAAAAAAAGAATTAATGAAGTTATTCACCAAACTTTATTAGATGAGTACCCTCATTTATATAAAAACTTGGACACTACTACAATAGTAAAATCAAAAGATGGTGAACTTGAAAAGTTACAAGATATAAACGGATATAGGTTATTAATTCCAATGAATGAACAAGTGGAAGTGTCCAATGGTAAAAACAAAGTAACTTTCAAAAGTTGTGTTAGAGTGTCAAACCCACAAATATATTTGCAAGGTATTAAAAATCATATTTGCGAATATGTTAAGATAGGTGGAAATACTACTACTTGGAACAAGAAATCAAACGATTTTATTGAAACTAAAACCAAGTAAACAAACCAAGTAAAAAAAACAATTAAACCCATCAAATTAAATTTTGGTGGGTTTTTTTGTTATATAATAAATAAAATTTAGTAGTAAACAAAAACAGAAAAGAAAGGAAAAGCATATGCAAATTAATGATGCTGATTATAATGTAAAGGTAGAGCATTGTTTTGATGGTACAGTAAAGTATGTTTGTACCCCAAAGGAAAGGAAATGCGATAATGACATCTGTAATAAACTTACAAGATATGATAAATTAAATTTTGTAAAGTTTAGAACTGTAAAGGACAAGCAACCATATACAATTGATGCACTTGTCTGTAACTCTTGTTATCCACAAGTAAAAGAATGGATAGCAAATAATCCAAACAGAAGGAGAATGTAATATGGGTATAAGAATGTTTGCTGAATTTAAAGATGATAATGAATTTAAAATGTATTATGATGATATACTGAAAAGAGTTCCAGAGAAACATCATTTTGATTTCATTGTATTTATGGGCAGAGTTGAATCAACATATTTAGATAAAATAGATAAACTAAAGAAAGGAGCAGAATAATGCCAGCATCACCAATAAAGAAAATAGTAAATGAAAGTTCTGATATATATCCACATTTAGAAAAGGTAATGATTCCAGACCAAGAAACAGGATGTTATTGGAGTGTATGGTATAACCTTGAAGAAGTGTATGATTTTAATGCTCATAAGGTTACAGCTCATTTAATGTGGTGTCCAATTGGAGATGATCCAACAATAAATGATACTTGGTCACACGCAGAAGAAATAACAGGAGATTGTAAAAATGTATTGGATACTATAAAATCTGTATATGGTATCAGTTTTCACGAATATATAATAGAAGAACTACCATCTGAGTGATGGAGGAACGCATACAGTTAATGTAATTCTTGTGGTAAGTCAGTATGTATTACATAATTCAAGTGTTTAATTGTGTGTTATACAGTGCAGGGGACTAATACTCCCTTGCACAAATTTAATAACAGAAAGGATAAACAATGAGTAAATACACAAACAAAGCAATAGAAGGTATAGAACTGTATCTGTACCTACAAACAAGATTCAATATGTCTCCAGATGAAGCTGCTGAGACAATGAAAGAAAAA
>VTLG01004020.1_pt1 | contig 47653 bp, 60 predicted proteins | sample 4694571 | NCBI WGS metagenome assembly VTLG01 (sample SAMN12604809, study PRJNA352737) | marine metagenome | biome: ENVO:00000447; feature: ENVO:00000209|ENVO:00000569|ENVO:01000036; material: ENVO:00002151; isolation source: viral sequences binned using virsorter ... | reverse complement strand
CGTGGCAACTATCAAATTGCATGGTGTGTCCTTGATTAAGTGGATAAAGTAAAGGGAATGAGTCCCTCAGAAAGCCCACCCCAAATGATGAGAGTGGACTTTGAGAGAGCTTCAGTACTCCATGTACCGCCGACCTGTCCAGATCGGAGCTCTTGATATTTGCTGTACATCAATGAATGAATTTGGATACACTTCCATCCATTGATTTAGTTTTGTTTGATAGTTGTGTCCTTGAAATGTCTCAAGTACATTCGCTACTCCGTCCTTGAATAAGGAAACTTGATAGGTGTTCATCAAGTAAAAAAGAAATAAACAATGGTGGTCGGTTCACCATCGGGACCATGAGTCCCTAAGCCTGCCGATTAAGGCAGGGAGAGAGAGTCAACTGGTCATGTCCTTGCGCTCACTATTAGTGAGTGCGCTAACCTTGTTGATAACTTGTTGTACGTATGGTTTTGCTTTATTAACTACGAACTTCAAGTCAGCAATTGCCTCTTGAACCTCATAATTGTGATGCAACATACGGTTATTGAAGTCATCAATGTACGCCTGTCTAGAAATAAGATCTACATCAGGCTTGGTTAATTTCTCCGGCTTGTTAACAACAACTGCCTCCTTGATTGGAGTGATTGTTGTTACTTTCTGTTCAGTCATTGTTTTAGTTGGTGACTTCCTAGTTCTGCGTTTACGTACAGGCTTAGGTGCAAGAGTTGCAGTAGTCATGGTTAATTAAATGGGTGAACATGTGAGGGATTGCCTCAGTCTCTCTACCCTTGCGGGAAAGAGAGAGGGAGAGAATCAACTGAAGTCAACTAATTCATAGTTAACTTTCTTACTCTTTAGATTCTTATTGACCCATCTACCTATAGATTGAGCCTGATCTTGGAGTAAATTAACTATCGCGAATCGTGATACATTCGTGTAGTTATAGTGATATCCATCCTTGAAATGTACGCTTGCTGTTCCTTTAATAGGATCAACTAATAATTCATTTACACATGATGAAGTACCACCAACTTTGATGTTCATAAGTAACTAGCTAAGTTAATAATGAAGGGTATGAATCCTTCAGGCTGCCTAGTTAAAGGCAGCGGGAAAGAATCAGTGATTGTAAAAGAAATAAGTCCAGCCTTTGCCGTCTGTCACTGTGTTGTAGTCAAACCTAAGATTGCAATCCCAGGTCAATTGATAATCAATAACTATCCAAGACTCAATCTCGTAGTCATCAATTGTTTCCTCAGTGAAGACTGCTTCAGGTGTCATACCTCTTTCACTTTCTTTGGCACAACTCAATCTGTCCATGAATTGCTCTGCTGTGGTGATGCCGATGTCATCTAAGCCATCACAAAATCTTTCGATAAGTGCTAACTCAGACTCAGTTAAATGATCTTGTTTGTACTCAGGATCTGATTGAATCTCTGGGTCATAACTTAAATCAAATACTTGATCGGCAACCTCAACCATTAGATCAACATCATGTTTGATTAGTGTTGCAGTCATGATTAACTCCTAGCTAGGGAAATAAGAAGGATTGAATCCTTCAGTCAGTCCCCATTTGTTGAGGACTGAAGGAAAGAATCAACACTGCAATGTATACCTAACCCTGATGATGATTTATCCCAGTTGTTATCAATAACTCTGAGAATATAATCAGGTAAGTTATTACTTACGTAAGCAACAGGATAAGTACAACCTTGTGGTGTGTATTCCTTTAGTTTTTTCATACAAAATCTGTATAAATTTCCCTGGCTCTAATTATCTATCCACGAATGGATAGTAATAGAGAAAAGAGTTCAGTCCCTCGGTGTTAACTGTGCATCGCCATCTACATCCTTGTAGAAGCCCTACTCAATTCGGGTGCATCACCTAACCCCTGTTCTTGGGATCATTCAATTTTCAAATATCTTTGAGATCTAAAATCTTGTGAGCTGTGGCTACTGATTAAGCCGTCTTTAACCGCTCAACTAAACACAATACAGGAAATTCTTAGAAATAGTTGGAATCGGTGGGATTCTGTAACAATTCGTAATCATCCAGTAATGAATGTAGTGATAGCAACGGATCTTGGTTGCCATGTAGTCATCATATCAAATCCATTGGTGGATGGAATAGAATCAATCAACAAACTGTCACATCATAGCTAAGATCCATTGGTATGACTAGCTTTTGAATTTGAAATCGCTACAGATCCCTCGATATTTACAGGACATTCGCAACAAACTATTTTTATTGAGAATAGCACCCTAAAACCCTGCAAATTCGCTGGATATATAGTCCAAAGCGCCCTTTTTACTGTGTTTTTAGGGGTGGCATGGGGGTAATTCCGTCCTCGTACCCACGAGAATAGGCTTCAAAGATTTTTGCCATTTTTTTACGCACCTTCTTTTCCTTTTTTAGCAGCTTTTTAGCTGTAGCTCTTGACTCACACACCGATGCCAACATTTGTAATTCAATTAATTTCTTCTTTTGCTTCGCTTGAGACACCATTTACTGTTATTACTGTTATACGTATATACGTATGTACGACTATTCGAGGTTAACTATAAACAAATCACCACTACCCAGTTGTTAGAGTCGGTGTGGTTGGTATTTATTAGATGGTCGTTCGCTGCGCTCACCTGACCATTTAGTAAGGGTAGTATTGTGTCTATTAGTTAAAGAGGGGAGTTTAACCTCCCCACTACAGAGAGAGGGTCCACCCTTCCCTCTTCCTGTATACACCCGCCATCGCTCAAACCCAGGTGGGGACTGACTTGCCAGATTCAAGACCTTTAGCTTTATCACGTTGGTCTTTATTCATACCAAAAGCTATGTGATTAGCAGAGGAGTGAGGGTTATCTAGTAAGTCTTCGAGTAGAGAATTCCAGTCTTCTTGTTTACGAAGTTTGACTTGTTCAAAGGCAGAGATAGATAGAGCATCAGTAAAATACTTAACTCCTTGAGCGAGACAATCAATACGGTCATCATGTTTCACTGCCCCTTTCTCGCGACACATGCGAGACATCTGATAAAAGAGCATGTACATAAGACGAAGTTCTGGGGCTTCATCTTTATTAGAGTTATAGTCCCAATTTATAACCGATTTATCAACCACCAATCGATGTTGATTAAGGACAGGTTCAAGAGAATCAATAATACGGTCTTCTTTTCTAACATTAGCTCTAGTTTCTTCAATATCGATAGATTGGTTAGTTTGTTGGATATGTTTTTTAAAGAGTTCAGAAACGATACCATCACCAAAGTTAGACTCTATTAATAACTTAGTGACGTTGTATTTCTTACAACCTCTAAGGATATCTAATAATGTAGAGTCACTATAACCGTCTCTATAGGCTCTCATTTCATGTAGATATAGGAAACCATTCTTTTGACTAATGAAAGCTGCTGCAGTCTCATCTGAGCCCCTTCCAGAGGGGTCTACAGAACATATGGTTTCGGTATAGGGAGTCCATTCACCTTGAAGTTGCATAGGAGCATAAAAGTAGTCACCTGGTAGTCCTACGGTAGGTAATTCTTTTATGATATTGGTTCTATCTGAGCACCATATGCAAGTGTCTGGAGCCGAATCAGGGTTAACAGAAGTGACAACCAAATCAGCCATCTTAAGAGGAAACTTTTCTGCATCACTTAAACTTGTGTCTAATTGGAACTGCAACATGTAGTTGCTACGACCCATAGAAGCTTCACGTTCTAATAGATCATCATTAGCAAATCTGTCTGGGTCTGTAACGTCCCATTCTGTTACTCCGTTATCAATATCTTCGACGATTTGGGGAGCGAGGAGTCCTTCGTATTGACTGAGTTTATTTTTTCTAGGGTATCTACTTGGCCAGACAAACGGACGGTAGTTACGCTCAGCCAACTTACGGTAAACAGTAAAAGTAGTCTGAGGAGTCCCGAGATACATAATACGGCTATCATCTTTCGGCGTAAGGATGGATTCAGCTTCTGTACAGAGTTGTAGAAGTTTTTCACGCATTAACTCGGTCATAGAATTGCCTGGCACTTCGATATCGTCCAGGATCATGAGGTCTGCCCTTGACCCCGTGAGTTGTCCAGTGATGCCGACGCTTTTGACGCTTGGAGCTTGGTGAGGAGAACAATTTACGTCGAAACTTATTCGTGACCATCTGGAATCGTCTGATTTGGGTCTTAAGTGTTCTAGCCATGGCGTTTCTATGATTAATTTTTGAAGGAAGATAGACATGTTGTCGGCTCTCTCTTTAGAGGCCGAGATAATCATGATTTTTCTTTCTGGGTCGTTAAATAGTGTCCATAAAACAAAAGCACCAGTAATCCAAGACTTACCAACACCTCGGAAGGCTTGAATTTGAAGTCTTTTGGGACCACTCTGCAAGTAATCTGCAATAGCATATTGAGCTCTAGTTGGAGGAGGTAAATCAAGTTGTTCCCAAAGGGCAGTTAGGAACATTTTGAAGTCATCTTTTAGAGCAGTTAGTACATCGCTCATGGTGTTTTTAAGTCGTTAACAATATCTTTTAATTGAAACCCTCTTTGTGCATATATCCTTAAATCACTCCATAATCCCTGTGGATCATTTCTATATAACTGATGATTTTTGATATAATTCAGAGACGCAGGATCGTTTTGATAATGCCTTGCTAACAACTCTTCACGTGTTTTGATTTTAAGGTTTCTTCTTTTATTTGAGGCCATTTAAGCCACCGTTAAGGAGGAATTCTTCTTAGCTTTTTTAAGTAGTCCTTTTTCTTGAAGTTCCATGAGATATCTCAACAGAGCTTCTTTTTTCTTTTTATCTCCAATTTTTAAATTAGGTTTATTGTGACCATAATGTGAAGGCATAATTATTAGAAACTAGGGATTGGTATTTGTTTCATACCACCAACTATTGGTTGACGATTTGAGTTCATTAATGCAGCTTTAGAACCAATTGTTTGTAGGTTTGCTAAAGCACCTTGCATTTCTATAGCTGATTGAGATCGACTTGCTACTTGAGAAGCAACTTCTAATACAGGAAATACAGTACCTCCCACATCACCTAAACTTTCAACGGTTGCTAAACCTAGAAGAATTGCATTTTCACGAGTAGGGTTTTTAGACCATTGACGGAATTTCTCGTAGTTATTAGCAAGGCTTAAAGGGATACTTGCAAACATAGGTAGGTTGGCTCGATTCGCCATAGCTACTTGTTTTGCAATCTTCTTAGTTTTTTCAAAAGTACCGTTACCTTTTCCACCGTTTTGAGTAGGAGGTGGTTGAGGTCCGTTACCTTTTCCACCGTTTCGAGTAGGAGGTGGTTGAGGTCCACCGTTTTTCTTAGGACCGTTCTTACCGTTGCTGTTTATACCGTTCTTCTTCTTCTCATCATCATAGTCCGCTTTTAAGGTGTCATAGTCTTGTGCTGACTTGATCTCTATTCCTTGATCATCAGGTGCTTCAAATTCATTATGAGTAGATCTATTAATAACAACTGGATTACCAGAATCGCTATGAGTTCTGACAATTAAATTTTGTTTAGTACGTTTAATAAAAGCTTCTACTCTAGTTTTAAGTTCACCTTGTTTTTTAGTGCTTGGATGTCTATTATCTGGATCGTTGGAAGCTCCTGATTCTTTATCAAAGACATCTATAGCAGTTTCGTGTTCATCAATAACTGGGTTATTTGGATCAAAGAAAGAAGCTTCATCTTTAAGTATTTTAAGATTATTTTCGTACTGTTTTCCTGCTTCAGCAGCTGCATCAGTACTGTACTGGGTGTTTAAACTTCTTTTAGAACTTTGTTGAAGTCTATTACCTGATCTACGTTTGACACCACCTCTACCATTACTAGTCCATAGTCCTTCAAACCCAGCTTCGTTTGCAGCTTCAGTCCAAGTTATATTTGGATTAGCATTTTTTACGTCAACAATTGCTTGATATTTACTAGCCATAAAAAAAGGCCGCCTTCCGGCGACCGCTAAATCTGTATTTCTGGCTAACTAATGTGTGAGAGAATTAGCCGTTCTCTATGTGGATTTAATCCATAAGTTGCTCTCATCCACGAGAGCCAATGTTCGCTACCTTTGTCCTGGTTACATCGTCTACAGGCTGGTACAAGATTGCTTGTTAAATCTTCCCCGCCAATACATTTAGGTTTGACATGATCGAGAGTAAGTTTTTGTGGTTCATGATGTTCTCCGCAATAAACGCATGTGTGATTAAAGTGCTCCTTAATGGCATAACGCCACAGCCTTTTGGCTTCAGGACTTTGCATGGTTATGAGGTTTTGTATGTAGTGATCAGGACTTGGGTATAAGGTCATTTACGTGAACGATTTCGTGCTCTGTTTTTCCGTGCAATCTCAAGAGTTGTTCTTCCCTTCTTTGTATGAGAAACGTCTTTTCCGTCACCAACTTTGGATCTACCCTTACGATGGTTACGACGATTAATACGGTTAAGCTCTACTCTGCGTTTGACCTCTTTTTTCTTTCGGTTGTATTTCTTTTGATAGCGTCTTTTCACCATCAAAGATTTTCTATTCTTACGGTAATAGCGGGTTGATTTCCCTTTCTTTTTACCTTGTGGTTTTTTGGCCATAGAGTCTACGTTGAACCATCTCGGGGTCTATCTTTGGCATAACAGCAGCGAGCTTTTCTAACGGACTTCCGTCATAAGCAACACCGCTAATATCATTAGTTTTGAGCCAATCACAGGCTGCTTTTAAATCTTGGGTAGTAGCTTGGCCACTGCGAACACGTTTTAGAAATTCTTCTGTGACAAGGCTATGTAATTCATTAAATTGTTCTTCAGTGGCTTTTTTCATTAGGCTATTTTAAGTTTAGACTTATTAGACTTTTTCTTAGGATCTTTTACTTGTTTAATTTCAAAGTAATGACGTTGATCATCCCATTTAAGATTTTTGTTATTCTTCCGATAATTAAAAGCATCTCCATATTTTTTAAAGCTAGGAGATACGATTTCATCAGTTCTAGCATTGAAGATTACGTATGACATATTAAGAAAGTAGTTTTTCTTTTATTAGTGCTACTGCTTGATCATCAACTTTGTTATCAGTTCTAGCTGCAGCTACAGCAAGTAGATCAACAATCAGTTCTTTAACTGCTGTTGTCTGTATGAATGAGATTAAGAGTGGTTTAATTAGGAGGATCATTGTAATTTGAGTGAAGGTTGTTTAATTTCTAGTGGACCGTCTTCAACTAGTTTTTCAATAGCTTCTTTACGGTCATTTAGTTGTTTAAGTGTGCCTAGCGGTGAGTTTTCATACATTTCAAATGCTTTTTTAACTGCGAAACCGCCTACAACTACAAGTACTGCAGTTATAATTAAAGTTTTTTTCATTTAGTTTCTATTGGTGGTTTAATTACTGATCTGATAGGTACAACATCGTTGCAAAGATGCTCTACACGTGAACCTGGTCGAATGGTGAAACCTTTCTGCATAAGCTCGGCACATTTGAGTGCACGTACAAGCTCATAATCCACGCGCATCTTTTCTTCTTTTCGTTTAGCTATTGACTTACAACGTTCAGTGATTTCTCCATCAAGTGGAAACATGAAGTTCAATTGACCTCCATAATTCCAACCTTGTGAATAACTCTCTGGGTCGTAAGGTTTATTCTCACTAGCCAACCAAAAAGGAGAGAAGGTCATTGTTGGTCCATTACAGGCAATACCATTCCCAAAATTTTGTCTACTTGGAGCTCCATTATTCTGGAATTGCACTGCTTGGTTGGTCACATTGCCCGTTGCAGTACTACTAGGTGCAGCAGTATTATTTACCTCATCACCTTCAGCTAAAGCTGGTGAGCCTATTGTGAGAAGACTGACAAGGAGGTAGTGGTAGCGTTTGTATTTATGGTTCGATCTATATCGATTGTCTCTAATAGAACTAAGCCAGTTAATGGATCCGCTAATCTTTCTACTAATTCGAGTTGAAAGTCGGCTCCTGTTGTTTCTATCGTAAATGTTTGAGTTGATGATGGATCTAAAGTACCTCCCGTTGGAGTTACGTTTGTTCCAGACCAACTCTTTAATTCCCCGCCATAGACTTTCTGATCTATCGTCTCTGTGACGGTTTGAGTTGTTGTGGTGGTAGCGTTCATTGAGCCTTGAGTAAAGGCTGGTGTTATTTGATTTGCTCTTGCTACCGAGGGTGATAACAGTAAGAAGAGAATTAACCATGGTTTCATTCTTCTTTCTTTTTAGGTTGATTTGCCATTGGGCAATTAACAGGTTGTAAGTTCTTACCGTTCTTTGAATTTGAAGTAGATAAACCAAATGTTGCTAGAGCGCCCGTGAAGACCGACGCGACGAAAGTTATATCACCGCTGGAACCCTTCTTAATCATTGGGAGTTCCACGTAATTCAAAGTTATGATAAATCCAGCCCAGACAACAACTCCAAGCCTTACAAAGGTTCCTAGTATCTGTATCTGAGCTTCATTATCTTCTGCTGCATCTTTTAACTTATGTAGAAGATTCTTGTTTTTTGGTGTCTCCATTTAGTTTCTTTTGAATACGTTTCACAAGCTGCATAAATAGAGGCTTGAAAACTTTTACACATTGTTTAAAAAGACTTGTAGCAGTCAACGTCGCAGCTACCGAAATAGCTGCTGTTGCTGCTGCAGTTACCATGATCTCTTCTTGAGGAACTGGCATCTGATAATTAGTCCAAGGTATGTCTACCTTCTTAACTTCTGGTGGTTGAGGTTTACCTTCATTCTCTTCTTCCTCTTCTGATTTCGTACCTTCAAACGTCATCAACGATTTCGCTGGGACTAACATTGGTTTGTAAGAAGGTAAATCCGCCTTCGGTGCATCCAGATTTGGTCTTGGAAGTACAGGCGGATTCGGAAGAACTTGATTAGGTAGATATATAGAAGGTATGACTGGTGGTCCTAGGGAGCTGTCGGCCAATCTTCTAAGAGAGCAGGGTTTGCAATGTCGTTGTATTGCACAGGGTCATAAGAAGACCCATCTTCTTTTTTCTTTTCTGTAGCACCGTTAGATGCTGTTCCAGCTACCGTAGGAGACAATGTGTTCCTAATAGTTGCACATAAAGCAGCTGTGTCTGCACAAGCATTTATTGTTGCTTCACGTTCACCGCACTTTGTACGGACTGCAGCTCGGTAGGTAGTTGTTGCAGAAGGTACGGCTGTACCGATTTCGGCTTTTCTAGTTACTAGCCAATCTGTTCCAGCTAATAGATCATTAGCAATATCTTTTTGTTTTTGAACCCAATTGGTTTTTAGACCTGCAATAGCTTTAGGGTTATCTACACCCCAATAGAACTCTTGGTCATACCAAGCTGGCTCGGCTTCCCAAGTTACACCTCCTGAAGGCACGGCTGCTCGTTGTGCTGCAGTAGAGCCACGCAACCAATTAGATGGGTATTGTGTACCCGCTGTGTCTTTCCAGGCCACGTCTAAAGATAGAGGTGACCCATTGTATTTGTATCCCATAATAAATAATTAGTTAACGGCTCGTGCTGTTTTAAATGGATGTTCGGCAAAGGCTGCATAGATATAGTTAGCTCCAGATCCATTGATATCCCCATCACTAGAAGAGTTTATCCTTACTCCATTAGATAGGAAATCAACACTATAACTACCATCAGCAGCATCTGAGTTGGTTTTTAAAGATTTTGTGTTTGGGTTTATTGAATCTCTGGAAGAGTCAAATATATACCAACTACCAGCATTATCACTACGTTTTAATAGGAACCATTTCGGAGAAAAACCTAAGTAAACGAATGGTTCTCCTGAAGATCCAACATACGTTCCAAACGAAGAATACCCTGCTATAGCATTCCAACAGTACATAATATAATTATTACTTGAACTGTTAACTTCTCCGTTATTACCTAATTCAACTTTAGTATTAGTTGGCTGTGCTGCATAACAGTAATTATTAGCATCTATTGCTCCACTTGTTTGAATATTTAGATGGTCTGTAGAGTTTGCAAGTCCACTATGATAGATAGGCCAACCATTAGAACCATCAATCTTTTTAATAACGATAAAATCAGGTTTAGCACTCAAACCATGACCTACAGCATCACCTGAGTCATTGTTTGCAGCACCTGATCCATCACCACCATATTCAGTTATCGAGAACCCAGCAGTAGTATTAACCCATTGTTTTCCAACAGCAACTGTTATATTGTCACCATTGGTATTAGTTGAAGTATTTGCAGCTGTACCAGCATCCCAAAGCCAACTAACATATTTAACTCCACTACCGTTACTACCGCTACTACTATCTCCTAATGTAAACCCATCGGAATTAAAAGAAGAAATTGCATCTGCATCCGTACCCTGATCAGCAGTACTATTCGTATTTAATATTTTAGTTTTACCTCGTACAGCATCGATTACCCAGTGATTAACAGCTGCATCTCTATTTTTTATCCATAAAAGATCAGGTTGGAATCCTACACCTTTAATTGCTTGAGTAGTAGGATTAGTACCTGCACCTGTATATGTAACAGCATCAAAATACTTAGATGGATTGTTTACCTCATCTCCACTGAATGTATCGTCGAGGTTTTGGGTACATAGACATTTATGACCTGCAGGAGCACTATTCTTAAAGGCTCTTTGTCCAGTGTTTAAGTTAAAGACTGTTGAACCACTTCCACCAGATGATCTAGCTATTGCAACTGTGTAAGCTTTTGTACAATCTAATGTCGTTACTATTCCATTAGATTGAGCTGTTCCATTTTTATAGAAAGTAACTTTACCGTTATCAGTTCCACCACCACTTAAATCTAAGGCTACACCGATAGTATCACCAGCACCCCAAGTGCTTCCGGTTGATCCTGTTTGATCTCCAGCATATAAGGTTCTACCATCTTTATGATAACCGACTGATTTATCTGCACCTACATAACTTTCTTTAACTATGTCGAGTGGATGAACACCAATTTGTTTATTATTATCAGCACCATCTGATTTACATTCAACTTCAAAGTACCATTTACCAGAGTTTTGTACACCTATAGTACCTCTAGCCACTGTGCTATTACCACTAATAGTAGCTGTTAAATTACCTTGAGATAATGCAATATTTGAACCTAGATCTAAAGGATTAAGCGTACAAAAATTACCTCGTACTTCTCCACCAGCCTGAGCGTCGGTTCCGTAATTCGTTGGAGTATCTGTTAAGCTATCTAGACCTGCAGGGTTGCCAGTTGAGGGAGGTTCAAAAGCACTAGTATATTTTGCAGTACCTTTATATATCCTCCAATCATTAAAATAACCTGCGCAAGCTTCACCACTATTTGCACCAGCACCAAGGACTGCTTTTTGTTCTGTATGGTTAGTACTATTAGACGCTGTTGCTTTTTCTATACCATTGATATAGATTTTTTGCGTACCGCTACTTCTAACGACCGCGATATGGTACCAAGCATTTTCTGTTAGAACCCCATTATCTGTGTGACATACATAACCACCAGCTGTATAAGTTGATACTCTACCGTCACCGTTAGTAATTAGAGCGAATCCACCAGCAGAAGATGGCCACCCACTTGTAGGATGCCTACCGTCGTAGATAATCGCGTTATGAAATAAATCGGTTGGATAATGCCACATCTCAACTGTATAATCTCCAGAACCAAGAGCCAAGTCAGCATCATCTGTAACTCTAAAACAGTCAGATGTTTTATTACAATAACCAGATGATCCATAATGTCTACTGACAGACGTACTTATTACAGCGTCACTTTCTGCTGCAACTGTTTTTGCACTACTTCCAGTATTTATATGATCATGTTCGTCTCCATTAACAACAGTCCCAGGCCAAGCTAATACAAGACCTGCTCCATCTGTTGCACCTGCCGAAGAATCTGAGTTATATGCTGTAGGTGAAACCTTTGTCTCACCTTGATCTCCAGTTGTTTGATATATAGGTTTAGGAGTTCCATTAGCTACTGTTACTATTCCATCAGTGTGAGTTAAATTATTAACCGTCCAGTCATTAGAATTAAGTGAATCAGTACCTAAAGCTGCCTGAGTTGATGCATCGTCGAATTTTAAGTGGAAAGAATTGTTTTTAGTTGAGTTGACTAATGCCACACCATCTACTTTGACACGGCATAAAACCCAAACGGAACCACTATTTAATCCTTCAAGTTTCAGAGTTGAGGAACTATTAAGAGTAACTGCAGGGAATATATGAGTTCTATTACTAGTATCAGGAGGGGTATACGATGTTGATCCTCCAGCATGGTTAAGCGTAAGTATAGTTTGCTCTGCTGTGACTTCAATTGTTTTATTATCACCAGCAAAGTCTGCAAGGGATAAGGTTGCCCAACCATTGTTAGCTTTACTTTCTGTTGCATTGTTACTAGTAGTGGCCTTACCATCAAAAGATAATGCCCCGCTATTAGCGTTCCATGTACCATTGTTGAAAGTAACCTTGCTTGCCCAGTCTGTATTATTGTTAGGATTAGTGAAAGTCGTTGGATCGGTTATACCGTCTCTAAGAATCACACCGTCAATCCTTATACCTCTCCATTCTGGATAATTACTATCAGCCTCAATATCTATAGTCGTGATTGTACCGCCACCAGTGGCAATCGTATCCCAAGTTCCAGCGGAAGCTCCAGTAGTCCAGGGTTCACCATTTATTGACCACCTGACACTAGTAAGACTTCCATGTACTTCAACACGGTCTATAAATTTAATAGGATTTGGTGGTGTAAAAGTATAATTAATCCAACCACTTGTACCAGTATTATCTAGCTGTGCAATTGTATTACTGAGATCTCCATCGAAACCATTGTCATATGGATTACTAGTTTTCTCTGTTCCACTCCAATATGAAGGTGTAGACCATACAGTCCCATCATTAATAGTTGGAAGTGCAAAGGTTTTAGGATGTACTACACCTGCATCATCTCTAGTTAGAAATGCATGAGGACTTAACTGTAAACCATCAATGAATTGAACATCTGCGAGATAAGCATCACCACCATCTGGATTACTATTACTACCTATATAATGATCTCCTCCTTGGTTAATAAGTAATTCTTGATTGGTACTTGCATAGTTTTTACCTAATGAACCTGCAGCAGTAGGATCAAGCTCACCATTAATATATAATTTAACTTTCTCAGTATTTACACTTTGAGTATAATCTACTGCTATAAGTACATGATACCATGCACCTGGATCATTTATCTGTCTACCTGAATCCCACCAAATATTTGTACTAGCAGTTCTAAAATTAGCACGAATCCAAGAATCAGCACCATCGACTACTACTTGAAAATAGGTATTACCTGAACCTATTAACCACCAACCACTATTCCCTTTACAGTTTTTCACCCAGGCTGAGTATGTCCAGGTAAGTTGATTCCCTTTTGTAGCAAATGCCTTTTTAAGATTAGTGTCTTCTGCTGAATTAAATCTGAGGCTCTTTGCTATTTGATCACCAGAGCCTCCTCCTCCTCCTCCTGCCGCTGCTTTCTTTTTCAGAAGCAACGGATTACTTATTACTGTCATTATTAATTATCCTCAGTCGTCTTTGACATCAAGGATGGCTGTCACTAGAACATCTGCACCGCCTGGCAGCACGTAGTAAGCTAATAGTGACTTAGCACTCTGAGTTATACTTAGTACAGTACCACCTTCAAACTGTACTTCATCACCCCATGTAGGAGTAACTGCACCTGTATTATCTACATAAATAGTTCCAGTCTGACCTTCTCTACTTGCATCTAGGTTGGTAAAGTTTAGTTTTACACCTGCACTAATAGTTAGTTTCCAGTTATTATGGGCATCTAGATCAAAGTTATAGTCAGTTCCACTACTATGCGTAGCTACTTCAACATGACCTCTTTGAGGCTTAGTGAACTCTTGGTCTACATCAGTCTTTGCTGTATCAGCATCTAATGCTTGATAAGTAGCAGCACCATATGCCTTAATTGATTGTTGACTAGCAGCTGCAGTTGCTGAATCACTAGAGAAGTTATCTTCGTCTAGTAGTGATAATGTTGTATCAGCAGACCAACCTAAAGCTGTAGCACTTGTTGCTTTAAGAACTTGTCCATTAGAAGGTGCAGCTGCAGGAAGAGTTACTGTGTAAGTTGTGACTCCAGTTGGAGCTTTAAGACCTACATATTCTCCACCTGAGTCATCTTCGAATTTGACAGGTGCTTGAGATTTGAGGGTTATATCTGTTGTGAAGTCAGGACTAGTTGCACTGACAATATCTGTCTTGAAATTGAAATCTGTGTCTGCGTCAGACCCATTCTTGTAGGTAACTTTGTTTACCTTAATCGTTCCATAATCAGCCATTAGTGTATTAACCAGGTAGTGTTTGCATCTGCTGCTGTGACGGCATAACCGTTAGCAATAGTTATAGGTCCAACTGAAGACGCATTGCTATCAGTAGGTATTGAATAGTTTTGAGAGAATGATCTCTTATTTGTAGCGACCAAAGCAGCTATACCTACTTGGATCTCTTTATCTGGATTCTCAGTAACTGTGAAATCAGAACTAAAGTCCAGAGTTTCAATATCAGATCCACCAATTTGACTATCATTATTTTTAATAGCCTTTACAGTTCCAGTAGCGTTAGCACCTGAACCTTGACTAATAGTGGCAGGCTTCCACTTGGTAGCAGAGTTATCCCACTCCAAGACCTGACCATCAGTAGCACTTGTTGATTCGTCTACGTTTGATAGAGCACCTAATGCTGCGTTTAATTTTGCAGCTGTTACAGCATTATCTCTAATATGATTAGTTGTTACTGCACGATCACTATCTGTATCAGTTGAATCTTTTAGTTTCGCACTGGTAACAGAATCATCAGAAATATCAGACTCAATAACAACCCCTGCAGCAATATTATCACTAGTAATAGCGATTCCACTTGGGAGAGTTCCGTTAGCCAGTTTAGTAAGAGCGATAGCGGCGTCTGATTTAATATCATCATTAACAATCACTCCTGAACCAATAGCTGCTGTACCTGTTACGTTTCCAGATCCATCAAACCCTGCAGATGTCCATGTGACATCCCCAGTCATACCAATGGTTTTGGTGGCAGCTAATTTTGTAGACGTTGCTGCGTTTCCTGTAGTGTTTTGATTACCTGCTGAGTTAACTCCAGGTAGATCTATGTTGGCTGATCCATCAAATGACACACCACCAACTGTTCTCGCAGTAGTTAGTTTTGCTGCACTACCAGTTGTGTTTTGAGTTCCAGCTGTATTAACACCAGGTAGATCAATATTGGCAGAACCGTCAAATGACACTCCTCCAATAGTTCTAGCTGTAGTTAGTGTTGCAGCTGAACCTGTGGTGTTCTGATTACCTGCGGCATTAACACCAGGTAAGTCTATGCTGGCTGAGCCATCAAAAGAAACTCCACCGATGGTTCTAGCTGTAGTTAACTTGGCTGCAGATCCAGTGGTGTCTTGGTTTAACGTTGCTACTCTAGCCGCAGCTACAGTTCCACTACTTATATTATCTGCGTTTAAATTAGTGAGATTAGCTCCACTTTGAGCACCTAAAGTACCTGTAAGTTTTGCAGAATCTAACGTTTTAATCTTATCACTGGTTACCGCTTCATCAGCGATATCCTCAGTCATTATCTCTTCTTCTAATCGGAACCTGAGTTGTTCATGGTTCTTATTTAGATCATTAGCTTTAATCGAACTCCCTGCAGCAAATGTATGCTTAGGAGTTAATATATCTGTATCTCTATATATCCTTACTTTTACACCACTTGCTGGAGCACTATTAAATTTTAATGATGTACCTGAAGGTAATGTAAATGCAGTTGTAGGAACTCCATCTAAACTAGCCTTTAAGTCAGCATCTTTTAAGTATTCTATTGTATGCGAGTAGGTATCCCCACCCGACGAGGTTTCAACTTTTTCAGTTGGTGTAACCGCCATTTGTTTTTACTTATAAATGTTGAGTACGGGTGGTGTAATTATCGAGTAGGTAATAGCAGGTCTTTAGGCATAACCGAGTTGTTACTATTTGGTTGACTACGATATGGTTTTTCATTTATTAAAATGTTATTAGGTGTAGTTCCTTTTAACGTAGACCTTTCACTCTTAGTTCTTGTACGTCTTTCTGCTAATAGGTATTGAACTTCAGGTAAATCTCTAATAGCAGCCCAAGCTTTCTGTCTGAAATCTTTGAAAGTAGCTCTAATTACTCTATTGTGATAATAAGACTTCATAGGATCTTTATTAAAATCACCGTTCTTAATGTCTTTCTTCATCTCTGCTATAGAAGCTTGGATATCAGGATCTTTCCATAATGCATCTAATACATCTCCTAAGCTTTGACCTTTAGCGTTTCTATGGTCTCCTATAGCTTTTTGGAACATACTTCTAACTTTATTTGCTTCTTTTAAACTTAGTGAGTCTGGACCTGGAGATGACATTGTTGATAGTCTCTGGTCATAGTTACTTAGCTTTATTAACCGTTGAGCATCCTCATGATCTCTACCTCTTATGTGATAAGGAAATACTGCTCCAAAAGCTCTTTCAAGAGGTGAGCCACCTAAAGCTTTACCGTTTAAAATATTCCAACTTCTTGGTAAAGGCTCTATTATTTGAGCAACTCCTTTATTTCTATTTTTAATTGAATCCCACAAACTAGAACTTAACTCCATTTGATATGGATTCAGTAGTTCACCTATACCATTCCTTGCTGAACCTAAAGGAAGTTGATTATTCATTAATCCTGCTAATATTCTTGCACCTGATCCATGAGTACCTTTTAAAGCATTGACTAAATCATTAGCACCTTGCATAAATGATTTATTAGTTACTCCTGCAGCTACTGCAAATACAATACTCTGCATTCTTTGTTCCGCCCACTCTGGACCCATTAAATACATATTATCTCCAATATCAGCTATTGATTTCATTAATAATGACCAAGGTTCAAATAGATCTACATTGACATCTTTACCAAAGATATTGATTGAATTACGAACCCAACCTGTATCTTCTAAATTCTTTCTAGTTGATGCATCAATTGGACCGTTACCTGATAGTTTTCCTTGTATATAATGATCTTGTAATATCTTGGTTAGGATCATTCCAGTAGCAATTCTTCCTACCCATTTATCTTGAGCACCAGATAACTCATCAGCATTTGTAATTCCATATTTAGCAACTTCTTCTAAGTTATTAGGCTTAGCTTTTATTACCTGTTGGAATTCATCAAAAAGCAGTTGAGTGACAGGCATGTTTTTAAGATTCAACTTCAATTCATTAACACTTGTGTTCAAGAACATCATGAATCTTTTGAATATAGGAGCTTCGTTTAGGAATTGATTGAAGGCATCTACACTAATGTTATTTGTGGTTAAAGTGTCTTCTCTAAATCCAAATTCTAGCCATTCATTCTTAGTAACATCTATATCACCAGCTTCATCTAAGAAACCATTAAAGAATAGATCTTCTGCATTCTTTAAAACTTCAGGTGTTATTTCTGGTATATCGCCTTTTTCTACAGCATCTAAAGCTCTTAATAATGCTTCCTCTCTAGCTTTTGATCTAGCCTTAACTACTGCCCAACCTTCGTCAACAGCATCTAATGTTCTTGGTCCCCAGGTAGTTATTCTACCTGTATTCATTTTACGTCCCCAAAAACCTAAAGCATGTCGATAACCATCTAACCAATTACCTCGTTCGTTAAGCCATTGACGTTGTATGTCCCAATTGAAATCAATATCTGCAGAATGACCAAACCTTGAAGTAACACGTTTGACTTCTGGTTTAAAGTTGTTTTTTAATCTTAAATACATTACATCCCAAGCTTCAAAGGCTGCCCTATGCATACCATCTAAAGCAGCAATACTTGCTTTTACGGATCTACTATCTTTGTGGAATGGGTATCTAATTAAAGAACCTAAGACTCTATTCCATTGACTTGTATAACCATTAACTGCAGTACCCGTAAATGCTCTTAATGGAGTTTTGATCCAACTTAAAGCACTATTTACAAATACTCCATATAGTTCTTTACCTACTTGTCCAGATAGTCTTTTTCCTTTGAAGTCGCCACCATATACTCTCTTACGCATAAAAGCATCAAAGTCCATCCAATTTTGGATCTTATCTGCTTCACTCCATATTTCTAAAATACCGTGAGCTAGATCCTTAGATTTACTATCTTTCATCATCTGCATCATCATACGTACACCATCCATAGTCTCTTTATGAATGTTTTCTGTATATACTTTTAAGGCTTTCTTTGCAGCTGGACCTTTAAGTTTACTAAATTCCGTAGAAATCAAATACCTAGATCTTTTTACATTAGTGAGTCCAATTACTAGACGATCTGCAATGGTCTTCATTGGACCATCTACAGCAAATATATCTGCAAATTCACTGATTTCTCTAGCACCTATAGATAGGTCACGTAGCTGTTTAAATAATGAAGAGTTTACTAAGTCAGCAACAATGACATTCTCCATAGACCAAGCTTCAAAGTTTCCAGTTGTTGGACCTTCACCAGTTTGAAATTTCTGTTGATTCTCAATGATTGACCAAAACTCTTCAGTAGACATTTCTGCTATATCACGTCCCATTATCTCTTGGTAACGTCTATAAGCAGGTTCAAATACTTCTCTGAAACTGGCTTTATTCTTCTTTACCTGGTCAAGCATTTTAATAAAACGCACATCACCTAATAACTCTTTTGCTTGATCTTTCAAGAACTGCAGACTGAGGTTGCTGTTTGTAGCCATACGTTCAGCTTGAGCCACCGTGAAAGGTGTTGATGTAGATCCATGCTCATGTGAAGTCCACTCGTTATCAATACGATTTAAGTCTTCATAAATGTCATAGGGCTTTTTAGTTGAATTAGGTGATCCTTGTTGTAGATCAGCTATAGGTTTGTTCTTATGTCCTCTATTTACTGAAGTAGGTTGAGTAGGTAAGTCTGGAGTTTCGGGAGGAGTAGTGGTTGTTATATCACCACCTTTATTTCCTTTAGGCAGTTGGTCTGGCTCTATAACACTTACATCTACTTTTTCAACACCTAGATCTGGAGCATCTCCAGGTAATCCTCTTTGTCCTGGTAAGACATATTGAGTCCAACGTCTCTTAAACTCTTGACCTTCTTCAAATTCAATTCGACCTTTTTCTAGTATTTGAGCATCAACGTTAGCTTTTCTGATTGCTGATACTTCTACACCTTGCTTAGCCGAACCAAATAATCGTTTCCAAATCAATCCAAACAAACCGTCTATAGCCTTTTCGGCATACATCTCTTCCAGTATGTTTAGAAATTTATTGTGAACAGGATGCTTATCATCACTAGTAGCAAATGGTCCTAGAAAAATTCCAGTCCAAGGTGCTCTTTCTATAACTTGTGTAGAAACACTATCGCCATCAGTTCTATCAGTTAGAGCTGCAGTAATTCCTGTTGTGGCTAAACCACCTGTAGCTGGTATTGAAAGACCTTTGGCAATCGGAGCTGCAAGTGTGGCGATACTTCCATAATGTGCAAAGCCATCAATAATTCCTCCCCACCAAGTTTTAGTAATAGGGTGTTCTCTATTTTCATAAGGATTCCAAGTAGGTTTATATTCTTCGTCACCAACGTCTACTCCTCTAAACATGTCAAAAGTACGTTCTGGTAAGGTTACTAAAGCCTCTTCAGCAGTACCTAAACCTTTATTCATAGCATTGTGAATCTCTTGCCAACGTTGGTCTGGACCCCAATCTTCTGGATCGAGTTCATCGTGTAACTGTTTGGCTTTTTCTTCATCAAACTTATCTAAGAATTCTTGGTTACTTTTAATTAGTTCCTGTAAACGTTCTCTCTGTTCTTTAATAGAAGCAAGCTCATTGGCTACCTGTGCTTCTTCATCACGTTCTTTTGCTGCTACACCTGAATCTGCATCTATACTTTCTTGTGCCACTCTAGCCGCTTCTAGAGCTGCTAAATCTGGTCCCGTAGGACTTTCATTTGTACTCATATTATTCTGGAGGTAATAGTCCTGGGATTTGATAAATCTCACCAGAAACAGTATTTGTTTCAGAAGCTTTGTCTGATTCAATTACAGGTGGAATTAGTCCTGGTATTAGATAAATTTCAGAGTCGTAACCCTGTTCATTTATCCCAAGCTTTTCTTCTACTGCGACATTTGCTTGTTCAATAGATATTGGAGTAGGCTGTATCCTTAGTAACCTTTGGAAATCAGGATCTGCTAAATCAACAGCAATCTCTACTTGTGGTTTATTGATTGGAGTTAAATCATTAGCTTTTAGTTGTCCATTCATTAACTCATGAGCTTCAACACCTTGTAACTTTGATGCAACTGCCTTCCAAAAGATAGGTACTTCTCCTCCTAAATCTCGATACTTTACTGCCTGTTCAATGTACTCATTGTTAAGACCAGGTATACGTTGATTGATATTTACTGTTGGGTTTTGACCTATAAACTTGATTGAATCAGTTACTGATTGTCTATAAGGTAGTGTTCCTTTTACATTGACTGTGAAATCACCCTTCATATATTTACTTGATTTCCCTTTCTCTGCTTCTCTTAATACGTCTCCCATTGCTAACTTATAGGCATCACCAGGTTTGTGAAGGTTATCAATTAAATTTACTTTAAATAGAGTTTCAAAATCCTCTTCAGCATTCTGTTTGAAGATTGCATACTCTGGAGATGATTTATTAAAACCTTCTAATGGAATTGTCTGATCTGCAATTCCCTTTATAATTTCCTTAGCTTTCTTACGATATTCTTCAGCCTGTTTATCTGCTAATTTACTATCTTCTTGAACAATACTAGTATACTCTTTATAGATACCACTAGAATAAGGTACTAAATCTTCTGCAATTAGATAACCTCGATCTTTCCTTATTTTATCAAGATCTTTTCTAGCTTGAATATCATCCATATCTTCCCTAGTTTGAAAGTCCTTAAGGAAGTCAGCCTCTTGACCAGTAACACTTTTGTAGATAGCTCTTGTTTCTTCTAGGTGAGCATCAGTTACATCTTCACCCTGTGAGCGTTGTTTCATTACAAAATTATTCCATTCTCTTTCAACTTCCTTGCCCTTAGCTTTTTGATTAGCTAAGTCATCATCAAGATTTTTGGTTTCTTGATTAGCACGTAGTTCTTCAAATCTAGCGAATTTGGTTGGATAAGAATCCTCATACGTTTTACCAGTGTGAGGTGCTATTTGAGATTTGATTTTATCTAAATCTTCTTCACTCATACCAGTCTCAAACTTATCTTCTAGATGTTTCTCGATTACTTCCCAAGCACCTGACAACCCTAGAACTGATTCACCTTCGTCATCAAATACATTTTTTAAACCTTGTAGTGCATTGTTTAAATCTAAGTCTGCATCAAATTGAGTTAGAAGTCGAGTTCTTTCTTTAAACCCTTCGTCTCGTCGATAAGCTTTTTTATATTTAGTCATCAACGCACCTTCATCTTTTCTCATCTGCTTAAATGCAGACTCTTCAAGTAACCCTGGGTTTAAACCAGAGATGCCTGCATATCTTAAGAATTCAGTTCTTAACGCACTTAAAGCAGCTCTCTTTTGAGATAAACCTTGTGCATTCTTAGGAGTAAAAGTGATATCACCTACCTGAACTTTATAGGTATCATTATTCATCATCTGCTCTTCTACCCAAGATGGATATCTTTCAGCAGCTGCTTTAGCTAAACCTTGTGCATAACCATAGGTCTGCCAAGGATTCATTTTTTCTACTTCCTGTACAGCTTCAAAGTCAACACCTTGTGCACGTAAATCTTCTGCTGTCTGATCGAAGAATTCCTTATCTTCTTTTAGTTGTTCAACGTTAGAACTATAGTCTTCTAATAGACCTTTTTCCCAACCTTCTTCAAAACCTTTATTTAGATATGTAAGTCGATCTTCTTCATTCTTTTTCTTTTGATTCTCAACTACTTTATTAAGTAATGCACTTGAGAATTGAGTTAATGCCTTAAGACCATCTCCAGCCTTACTAGCATTTAGCATTGCTTGCTGATCGCTAAGTTGTTGAATACGTTCGTAAGGTTGGTTGTTTCTTTGTTGTCTAGCTCTGGTTCTTTCCCATTCATCTCCATAGGAGAATTGAGGCATTGGATTAAATGATGCTGTCATTATGGATAGGCTCCAGTTAAAAGGGCTGTATTATCCATAAAATTATTTGGCATAGCGTTGACCGACATATCAGTAGTCCATTCGTTTAAGGGCGTTAAATTTCCAGTATTAGGAGCTGATAAACTTGAACCCATTGAGTACCCCTGTAAAGCACCCATACCTATATTTGCTATCTGTTGTAAAGCTGATTGACCTGTATCCCAGGTAACGTCATCCATAGTTGGCATGATTCCTGTATCTCCTTCAGGGAGTATTCCTATTGCTTGATATTTATTTTGTATAGCTTGATTAGCACGAGCATAAATATCTTTAAGAGATGCTCTGTTTTGAGAAATCACATTATCAATATTTGAGCTCCCTGCAGCTTCTTTTCGACCAGCTGCGGCTAAAGCTAAATCAATGGATCTTTGATTACCTCGTTCAGCAGCTTTGCTAAGGTTTTTATTAGTAATAGCTTTTACATAACCTTCTTGTTTTTTAAGTAAAGCTTCACCTATAAGTGCATGTATAGCCATTTGTATTTTGCTGGCTCCTATTGATGCTGCTATGACTGCGGCTGATTGATACCTTTCAGCATCAACACCTCTTAGATAAGCTCCAACTCTGTCCATGAGCGTGTTCCCACGGACTTTCATTTGTTGCCTTCTTAGTTGTTTTCCTAATTGTCTATTTCTTGCTGTACTAGCTTGAGCTGCACCTGCATTGCCCATAATGGCAAGCCCAGCACCTGCAGCTGTCATTGCTACTTGAGTTCCTGTTAAGGCTAATGAGCCTAACGTTATGGGTTCACACATATTCGACAGAATTCTATAAAGGACAAGTTGTTGGGTCCATATTTAAATTCCCGCAGAAATTTGAACCCTAAAAATCTAAGTAGTTTTATATGCGCTATATTTCTTTTATCCACAATGTTCCAAAGAAGTTTCTCTTTTCTACTTTCTACATATCGTTTTGCTTCTCTAGCAAAGGTGATTGGGTACTCATGAATTGCTGTTGTACATAACATCCATATAGCACCTTCTTCGTTTACACCTGCCAGTCCGGCAGTCTTGCCGTTAGGCACTGTAAAATATACATAAGATGGATCTTGAGAAGCTTTAACTAATACTTCTAATGGATCATGCCCATGACCTTCTTCGATCTCTCTCCGGTCATCTAGACGTAAATCAGAGGCTACCTCTTTAGCAGCCTCCAATGTTATTGGGTGAATAAATTTAGACACGTTTATAATATTTAGGGTTGTAATCTCCTTCCCAAGTCAACGAATAAAGAGTTGCTGGTGAAGGGTGAGTTGATTTAAGAAATAAACTTAAATTGATATTCCTGTCATATACTGCTACTGTTTGTATCTTCTCAGGTAAAAATGCTGCAGTTCCTTCTTCATATGCATCAGCAGGAGAACATTCATATGTTTGTGTATAATCATTAGATCTTCCTTTACGTTTTAAAGTTGTCTGATAAACACCTACATTACCTAAATCTAACTTAACTCGATGTATTGTTAAAGAAGCATGTACATCACTTCTGGTGATCTTATCTTTTGTTTTGCTTACATAGAACTTTGGAAACTCAACTGACATTTCAAAGTTATATCCTAAGTAAAATGTATTATTACTCCAATCACCATCTATTTCTATATTGCTTCCATTAACAGTCGCTGCTGCATAACGTCCAAAGTCATCCCCTGCTGTTGTATCAAATACAGCTAAAGATTGATTCGTGTCAATACCTGAAGGAGTTGAAAATGTTGTTTTATTTGTAGCTGCAGAATAGGTTTTGCCTGATCCAACTGTAACCCAGTTATCTAAATGTAATGGATAATAAGTCTCATCTTGTGTTAATGCAGCTTGACCATCTGTATCCTTTAATCGATATCTAAGTAAATTACCGTCACTTAAAATAGCGTAATAAGTATCATCCATGATGTAGTGGTAATTTAGATTATGACTTAATTTCCACTTAAACCAAGCTTGTTGTAGTCTCTCTTTTCCACTATTAAAATATCGATAACCATAAACATCTTTAGTACCAGCTACACCAAACATGACATAGGAATTCTCTCTGGAATTAGTAACTCTATCTATAGATGGTGGTAACATCTGAGAGACAACTTTGCTTTGTTCTAATACCGTAGGCTCTCCTTCTCTTCTTACATTAACTAATTCAAAGAATCTACTATATTTACCAGCATTATCTACAAATCCATAAGTTGTACCTAAAGAAAATGGTGGTTGCTTAGTGTTGTAATTATATGTACATAGAGAATTAATCTTTGCTGTATCAGGAGTTAGTAGATCACTATCAGTAGTGAGTAAAAACTGTTGATTTGCACTAAATAAAATAAGTCCAGAATTACTTTCAATACCGTCTACTAGATCAGTTGGGAAAGTAGAACTGCAAGAAATATCAATTCTATCTATAGGCGTTACCGCTAAAGCTGTCTCATTCCAAAAATTATGGAAGTCACCAGGCTTTGATAAAAGAACATTCTCACCAGATAGTAAAGCTAAACGGTTTCTCCAGAATAAAACTTTCTGTATCTTTTTATCTACAATTGATGGTTTGGAATTAGTTTTATCACTACCAAGTAAGCGTTGAACCCAAGCTGGTTGATCGACAGTAAAGTTACCTGCTGATTGCCTTACAATTCTATGAGGCATTTTAGCTGCATCAAAGGTTGTAGCTATACCAGGTTCAGCACATTCAATCCAACTACCAGGACCATCAGTATCATTATTACCTTTGAATTTTAAGTGGTAATCATCACTATCGCTATCACTATTATTAACTTTAACAATATACCCATGCTTACAACTTGTAGGAAGTTTTGCGACATCATTTATTTCACTTGTGACTATGTTAAATAAGTCTGGATCTGTTACTCCAATATTAAAAGCAGATGATCTAGTAACATATATTCCATTACCAATAATCGTGGCGGACATACCACTTAAATCATCAATTGCTTTTCTTACGCTTCCTAGGATTGAAGAAGCACTAACTGCAACCTCAGCATCAAATGCAGTAGGTATAGGTCTGACAGCTCCTATGTCACGTTTCGATGTTTGTTCTTGTACTTCTTTAACTTGTATAAGGTAAGTTTTACCTCCTAATTTTACTTTAACTGTATCGTCTTTTGACCAACCTTCTCCACCATGTAATAGTTCAGCTTGATATTGATAAGTACAAGTATAGTCATCACCATGACCTACATCTTGATTAGAACCTCTAGGTGCTGTGACACCTTTAACAGTTAGTCTGAAACAAAGGTTACTACCATTACCTGCAGCAACAATATCCGTACCACTATTTACACTAGTATTAAATAATTTAGTACCAATATCTGGACAGCTTCCATCTAAATACCCTTCTGATTCATATGCATCATTTAAACTATGACCATCATCACTAGATTTTGAAGCATGTAATCTGGTTGCACTACTAGTAGTTGAAGTACCAGAACCATTTGTATAAAAATCTAATCCGTATTGCCTAGCTGCAGCTGCTTGTTTTAATTCAATATAAGCTGCATGGCTGTCTGGACTGCTTGGAGAAGTGCCAGACATAGTTACTGTTGTATTCCTATTAGTGACGTATGTATAGTCATTAATAGTTAGAAACTGTAGATCTCCATCATTACTATGAGATAGATAAGAATTAGATGTAGATGAATGACTACCATCACTACATTTCCACATATCTACATTCCCACTTCTAGATACTTTGCCTATATATTGTTCATCTTCGTCTCTATAATAACTAAACCAACATCCAGCGCTATTAGCTGCCGCTCCAAGAACTGCTACTAACTTACTTCCAGGTCTTTTGACTAAACCTCTAGTTATATCTGGAACAACATTCACAGCATCCGTAAGTTGTCCAGGGCTTTTTAATTCGTCTGGTTGTTCTGATATCCCTTGGATGTAATTAGGGATCGTCTGTGTAATACTTGCCATTAGCGTCTGAGTGCTCGATAAGGTGCAAAAGGTGTATAGCTACTTTCATGTGGCCATCCAAAGTAGGAAGGATCTCCTTGGTTGCATTCATACTCCATACAAGTAGCACGAGCTAATACTTCTTTTTGTTGAAGAAGTTGTGCAAGTTGTGGATTACCTACTAGTTGTGTTGCGGCTCTGGTAGACGCAGCGTATGTGATATAACGTCTGAAGACTTGTGGTATATCTCCGAAGGCATATAAGTATGTGATATCTAAATAAACATCGTTTTCAAATTCATATGTATGTTCTACCTTGTCATATAATTTTCCATTTCTTTTTACAACATCAGTGAATCTATTCTTGTCTTCATCATTGATATCCATTTGTAGAATATCATCACCAATTAATATATTCTTATTTGAATCTGGTTTAGTTACTACATGTTTTTCAATATTGAATGACCAACCTTCTGATTGAACATCTATATTGCATTCTTTTAGTAGATTAAATACGAAGTAAACCTCTGGATTATCAAAATCTAAAGTGGTAATTGGGGACTGACCAATACTCCCCAATATGGAATTTACTGCGGATAGTTCGGTATCGAGTTCTGTTGTTGAGGGAGTTGATGTCATAAGAAATATGAATAAAAAAAAGGGAGCCGAAGCTCCCCTTATGTGAATTAAAAAAATATCTACCAGCCGTCGGTCTTCTCACCACTGTTTGCTGTAGCAGCACCAGCGATAAGTTCAACACAAGCAGCAGGGTTGAGGTAGTCAGCACCCATAGCCAAGCGACCAAGGATAACGTCACCCTGGTAAACCACGGATACGTCTCCACTTGTTACCTGTACTTGAGGTCCGATTGCTTCAACACAAGCAGCGCCTTCCTTCTGGAAGATCAATCCGCAGGAGTGAGCGAAGCGCTCATCAGTTCCGTAGTTATTACGTGAACCATAAGCGGTTGTAGCTACTGCTTCGTCGTCGAGCATATCTTCGCCAACGAAATCACCAAGGTTTGTAGGTGCAGTTTCGTTTGAACTCTCAGCAGTGTCGCCACCAAACTGAGTACCAAACTTGCCAAGGAATGGGATGTTCATTGACTTGAAGATCTTGATACCAGCAATCTCAATGATGCCTTGACCGGACTGCAATGCAGATCCTTGTACGTCACGGTTGATAAGACCTTTTTCGCCAACCTTTTGAATCAAGGCGTAGTACTGACGTGGGTTCAATACACCTACACGTCCTTCACCACTGACTCCTTTTTCATCTAGTGCAGCTGCAGCATCAAAGAATGCTTCGACTAATTTCTCAGCATCATATGCGTTAGATCCTTTATCAGTAGTACCAACACGGATTTGAGTTCCGCCTGGTTCTGCATAACCGGACTTAGTAATTGGGCTAGCTGCTCTAGCTCCACGTGTCAAAGCACGGAAGATTTTTCTATCGTATGTTTGTGCGAGGGCATAGCCGATCTTGCGGCTAATCTCTCCACGCAATTCATAATGAGCAAGAGTCTCATCGAGTTCATATACGAAAGCTGAACTGATAAGTAGATCATCAACAGTGATGGTCTTCTCTGCTACTGGTGGTGCGTTCTCGTCGTTACCTAGTATGGACTGGCCTGGAATATGATATTCCGCCTTGGTGCGACCCGTATAAATGAACTGTAAAGATTTGCCGTTCTTAAGGGTACGCTTCATAACTAGGTCACGAGCAATCGCATTGTGCTGGAAGCCTTTGAATAGCTCTCCAGAGAACAACTTGAGATAAAGATCTCTGTTGTTTGATGCGTTATACGAGCCAGTATCACCAACACGACCTATAAAGGTAGGGTTGGAATTGGCTACGTCCGTTTGCTGTGCCATTGATAGTTAAAAAAGATATATACGTTCTCAGCTGAAATTTTTAGCGCTTATTTTTTGTGGTCTATCCCACCGTCTAGACGGCAAAGGGTATCTCCGTAGAGGCCAGTGCCAATGAAAGGGGAGTCCGACTCTGAGGTGCTCCCCTTCCTATTACTCTCCTAAGAGAGCTTCCTCTAATGATTGAGGTATGTCATCATCATCATCGCAACCTGGTGGTTGAGAATCACTAGGCATGGTATCTACCGGATCTTTAATCTCTGGTTCAGGTGACATCCATGTAACTGAGGCTGTTGCCTTATTGCTTTGTTGTGCCATTAGTATTCCGTTGTTTCACAAGGTGGGCAGGATCTACAGTGCTGATGTTCTGTCATATGCAAACCCTCTATAAAAATGAAAATGGCTAGGAGTCCGAAAACCCCTAACCACATCTCATTGAATTTCATCAGAATGTGTACTTAACACCAATCTTGGTTGCCCAAGCGTTGTCATCATCTGTATCAGAGTCTGCAGTAAGTAGTGCTAATTCTCCATATACATCTACCTTATCGGTAGCTGATACAGAACCGCCTACTTTTCCTGAGAATCTGGTGTCACCTTCATCAGCTCCATCTACTGCAACGATGGCTGGACCACCTTGTACATAGAATGATGCTGAATCGTTACCACCTTCATAACCCACGTGAACGTCGGTAGTGGTACTGGTGTAATCGTTTCCTGTTAGTGAGGAGTTTGCCTCCACGTTTAAGTACACACCAGCTGTTGCAGGTGTAGCCAGGGCTGTCGAAGCAGTCAGTGCTGCAAGTGCAATAAATTTCATTGTTTAAATAGTTTTGGTATAAGGAATACCGCGATACTTCAGTTGGACTTTCATAGTCTTCTCCTAAGTACCTAAACCCCGTTCCATGTTTAGGTTGCATGCGTCGCTAAAAGCGATGAACGGACGCGGTAGTTAAGCGAGATCTAATGGGAAGTTATGAGCATTACGTTCATGCATAACTTCAAAACCTAAGTTGGCTCTGTTTAATACGTCTGCCCAAGTAGGTACAACCTTGCCATTAGCATCTAATATTGATTGATTAAAATTAAATCCATTCAAGTTGAAGGCCATAGTGGAGACTCCCATGGAGGTAAGCCATATGCAAACCACTGGCCAAGCAGCAAGAAAGAAGTGAAGAGCACGAGAATTATTAAAGCTCGCATATTGAAAAATCAAACGACCGAAGTAGCCATGAGCAGCAACGATGTTGTAAGTCTCTTCTTCTTGACCAAACTTATAACCATAGTTCTGCGATTCCGTCTCAGTTGTTTCTCTAATGATCGAGGAAGTAACGAGACTGCCATGCATAGCTGAGAACAAAGCCCCGCCGAACACCCCAGCAACGCCGAGCATGTGGAATGGATGCATAAGAATATTGTGCTCTGCCTGGAAGACGAACATAAAGTTAAAAGTGCCAGAAATACCAAGAGGCATACCATCACTAAAGCTTCCCTGTCCAAATGGATAAACCAAAAAGACAGCAAAGGCTGCGGATACTGGTGCTGAATAAGCTATTGATATCCAAGGTCTTGCGCCTAGTCGATAACTAAGTTCCCATTGGCGTCCCATGTAAGCTGCGATGCCAATAAGAAAGTGGAAGACGATAAGTTGGTACGGTCCTCCGTTATAGAGCCATTCGTCCATCGTCGCAGCTTCCCATATGGGGTAGAAGTGAAGCCCAATAGCGTTGCTACTCGGTACAACAGCTCCAGAAATAATGTTGTTTCCATAAAGTAAAGCTCCTGATACAGGCTCTCTAATCCCGTCAATATCAACGGGAGGTGCAGCAATGAATGCAATGATGAAACATGTGGCTGCGGTTAATAGTGCGGGGATCATCAAGACACCAAACCAACCGACATAGAGACGGTTGTTGGTGCTTGTTACCCAGTCACAAAATTCGTTCCAATTAGAACGTTCAATTGTGGCTGTAGTCATTTAGAAAATACCTGGGATAATTTGTCCTGTTGTTATGTATGCGCCAACAGCTGCAACGAATCCAATCATTGCAAGCTGGCCATTTACTCGCTCTGCATTCTCAGAGTACTTAACATCTAGTACTTCAACTTGAGGTTCAGTAGCGAAACGATTATTAGTCATTAAGATAAAATAAATTAGGTTAATGGCCGAGGATGATAAGTCAGGTCGGCGCTCCTAAAATTATTTAGCTGGTCTCATTTTCTTAAGTTGTTCAGCTAAAATTTTTCTTCTTTCTCTGTCTCTATAAGCTTGAAGTTGTTGAGCATCACGCTCGGCTTGAGTAATGTTTCGTTTTTCTCCCATGTTTCTATAGCTGTAAAAATTGAATTAGACATTTGTCTATAACCTGATCCGACATAAATCTGTCCAAGGACAACGGCTACAGTACAAATACCCCAAAAGAAATAATACTTTTCGGTCTTAAATACTTTGCCTGATTCCATTAGAATTGAAGGTCAGATCTATCTAGTTTTTGTATAACATCCATTCTGTAAGCTGGATCATTGTCATACTTAGGGTCACTCATGGCATTGACTAATTCTTGTTGACTTCTGAATACATCACCTGAAGTCTTAGGAGGTTTACCACTAAGCATTCGCCCTTCGTAGCCATTAGCTTCATCCATCTGAGATTTGATGCCTGCTATGGCGAGTTGTATAGCTTGTGCATTTCCTGAATTAACAATTTGATCGAAACCATCAATTGTTTTTTGGTCAAGATTATTTGCAGCCCAATCAGTTATAGAGTTATAAACATTCTCTCCACCTACACTATTTTTAATGGAGTTTACCTCCTCATCAGATAAATCAGCAGCTACTTGTGAAGGGTTATCACCTTGCATTTCCATGTAAGCATTGACTAAATCAGTGCTACTCATCTCTGAAAATTTAGCTAAGGTCTCTGGAGATAACTCTCCTTTCTCAGCATATTCTTCACTTGCATCTGTGATTAAACTGACGCTTGGACTTGCTTCTGCCTGTTCATCTGTGGTCTCAGCAACTTCCTCTTCAGTTTCCTCCTCCGAAGAGCCAAGCTTTTTCTGGAGCTCGACATAAGCTTTTTCTAATTCTTCTGCATTTTTATATTTACCAGCAAGTAACTGTTCTTGATCAGCTTGTAGTTGCTGTCCAACCTCTAATGAATTCTGTTCTTCTTCAGAAAGATTTTCAATAGTGGTGTTTTCTGGAGTGTTGTTATATGAAAGTGTTTCTGCCATTTATTCGTCAGGGGTGGGTTGTGTTTCTGGTTGTTGTGCTTGGTTTTGTAAATTAGGGTTCTTTGTAGGGTCCATCATTGGAGCACTAGCAAGTTGACCAGCTTGTTCAACTAAAGATTGTTGTTGATGTTGTTGTTGACGCTTCTGTAGATCTTCTTGTTGCTGTTCTTCTGTCTTCACAAGGTTCAATACATCAATACCTTGAGCTGCAGCAAGTCTCTTGATTGCTTCAGTAGGGTTAATGAATCTCATCAGCGCTTCTGGACCAAGGGTTTGTGCAATGGTTGTGATGAATGCTGTAAGACTTTCTCTATCTTGTCCTCTACCTAGTGCATTAACACCAGCGACAATCTGAGGAGATACCATATCTTTAGGTATCTTAGGTAGCTGACCACTACGTTGTAGTACTAATAGAATTCTATTTAGATAAGGTACTAAGAACTCAACTGTTAATAGTGAGAATAGTCCACCTAATTGCTGTTCTAATTCTAGTTGCGTAAGGCGTACTTCTTCTGCTGTGGTTCTTTCACTCTGCCTTACGTTTAAGACAAGGAAACCTTCTGCCAATCGCTTTTCAATCTGCATTGCCATTTGTGCAGCCGTAGCAAAGTCAGCAGTCTTTCCGACCTGCACAACCCCGATGTCATCTGGACGTCCCTGCACGATGGCTCCATTACCTGCGTTAGCAAGTGTCTGTGGTTTAGTCGTAGAACTAGGAGACACCATGAAAACAACTTTGGCGGCAGCTGCAGAGCCTTCAACCAATGCTTGAGATAAAGCTTCAAGACTTTTCAAGTCGCCAAGAAATTCTTCGACACGACTTCTTCCATAATCCTCTCCATCAACAGTATTAAATCTCAAAGGCAACCAAGGTGATGCATTCTTAGGAGCTGTACTACGGCTGTCTGGAAGGATCAAATCAAAAGCTTCTTGATGCCAGACCCATCTACCACTTTCTAATCTGACGTAGGTGTATACCTCAACGTCATCATTGGCAGACTTGGTTTCATCTACTACATCATTAGGTACAGCTTCGGGTAGGTCTAATATCTTTCTGCTGATTAATTCTTTAGTGACAATCTCTAAAACGTTGCCGTTACCATCTCTGTTGATGACATATCTATTGAGTGGGAAGTTCTTAAGACCATCCTTACCCATAAAGATTAAGGAGTTACCTCCAACAATCAAATGCTTTAAGGCTTGGTGAACTACTACTCGATCACTAGAGGCAGCTATGTAATCCATAACTATCCTCTCCATCTTGGAGAATGAAAGATCTAATTCACTTCTTATTTCAGGTGGTATCTCTTCACCTAATTTATCGTCTCTAACTTGCAGTTTAAAGAAAGTAGTTTGCGGCGGTAGCAATGCAAGCATGAGCTTGGCTGCTAACGTAACAACCGACTTGGCTCCAACCGCTTGCCAAGGAGTTAGTAATCTTTTAGTTCCTTGTTTTGAATTTGTATCGTCAGTAATTAAATAGGGCAGAGTAAGCTTTGAACAGTCAACTGCTGTCTCTAAAAAACTACTTCTACCAGAACTTAGTTGACTATATCTTTCTCTAGCCTTCATTGAGTTAACCCTCCACTAGATGCATTAGATGCTTGACCTTGATTAAGAGGTATCTTCAGTGATTCTGTACCTACGGCTTGCTGATTAGCAGCAGCTTTTCTACTACTACCTGATCCATAATCAACACGAGGTTCCTCTTCTTTTAGTATTGTTGGTTCTGGTGGCGGTTTTGGAGGATCTGGTAAAGGTTTAGGGACAGGCATTGGGTCCGGTGTCGGTATTTTTGGTACTGACGGTTTAAATAAACACATAGTTAATCTTCATCTAATTTTCTTTTGACGTATTCCACCACGCTTTGTTGGCCTGCTTTATACATGATCTCTTCAGAGCTCATCTTTGGATGAATCATCAGACTCCCAAAATTGTTCTCTAAATCTTCAGATAATTGTTCCAAACTTTGGCGATGAAATTTAAGCGTATGATGGGAGGTTTGTATTTGCATGTTCAAAAAAGGCTGGTACTCGGCTAGCTTTGGTGTCAGAAAATTGTGGCGCTTTGCCTTCATACATAAGGCGATCGCTAGCATCCAGCCAAAATTTTTTGTCTAAATATCTATCGGTAGTATTTATACCTAAGGGTTGAAGTACCCAGTTAATGGTGGCCTTCCTAAGTTTATCCAGAGAAGGACTGGGAGATAAACCCAGCTCACGACATACAAGGCTATTAGTGGCCACGTGTATTTGTTCGTCTCTACTGATGTCGGCGCTGACAGTACGACAACCAGCATCGCCGTTAAAACGAAAGAAGGGAAGAAGGACGAAAAATATTGCACGTTCTGCTACCAACGCCTTCGTTATGGTGTGGTCGGGGTGTTGTTCCCATGCTGATCGAAGTCGTAAGGCTTCGGACTCAGCCGTAGGCTCAACCCCAATTGAATTAGCAACATACCCAAGAGCAATGTCATGTTTAACCTCGTCTTTTACGTTTAGTTCAAGTAGTTTTCTTGCGTGCTCTGGAACCTCTTTTTCCAAGCCTTCTTTAATGAACTCACCAACTGGGAGCTCCATGTGGCGTAGAGCGAGAGCACGGCGGATAGCATCCTCTGATCCATCTTTTAATTTTCCTGCGGTGGTTTGTATAGGCGTCCATGTCCGACGCCTTTCTGTTAGTAGTTGATATGGTGTTTTTCTCATTCTTGACAATCACATGTAAGGGGTTCGTTTAAAATCCCCTCCAAGTATTCATTGACGTCAGTATCATTTAATGCGGCATATGCGTCGCTTTTATCCTGTACGTCACCCATCACTTGAAGGCTGTAGTAAAGGGAAGTTTGAGGTGAATCTAACCACTCCTCGACGAACGCATTGTCGTAGGTCACTACATCACTCCATGAGTTGAATGAGTATCCGTGAAGAAGTCCCGTATTATTTAATAAAATCATAAATTCGTCAGCGACACGCTTATAAGCATCCCAGCCAACTTCACTGGCAATTTCTACATTGCCGTAGTCATAAGTTTCTACACCGAAGGTTCCACTATCTCTGTCAACAGTCCTACCTACAGGTGGTGCAATTTCTGGTGTAGATGTAAATCCATCTAAGTCAACACTGCGGTAGCTACAGCTAGCAGTAGGAGCAATAGCAAAGGCTCGAACCATACCATGCTCTCTAGCAATAGCAGCTGCAGCTTGAACACCGAGTTTAATTTCATAGGCTATTTCCTCTGCTTTAGTTACTACTGAAGCACCTGCATTAACAACACCCAGTGCTCTTCCAAATTGTTCGTAAGTTACTCCTTCTCTTGCGAGGAGATTGGCCAGTCCAAGGCATCCAAGTCCGACTTGTTTGTCCACTTCGGGTGACAAGTATTCACCAGACTGTTCAACGCCTGTGTTGCTATGGAGTGAGCACAATTCGGACATACCACTAACGAAACTGCTTTGTATGTCGCTGATTCGACAAGCACCGAGATTGATGTGCTGCAACAAGCAAGTGCCTCGTGAGGGCAAGTAAACCTCAAGACAGACGTTACTTCGGATCCGTTTCCCATTTTCATCGTATCTAATTTTGTTTAACCAAATGTCTCCACTTTTTATGCCGTGGATAATGGCTTCTTTTACCTTATTATGTGTACTTTCCCATGACTTCTTATCAAGGTTGATGCACCTCTTTGTCCAGGCGAGTTCGTTCCTGGGAGTTTGCACGAACTCAAGAATATCATCATGAGAAATATCGAGAGCAAGCGTAATCGCACCATTCTTATACAACCCCCCTCTACGAAGTGTTTCATTTAAAACTGAATAAATCTTGGCAAAAGATACTGGTCCAGAGGCAGTTAAACCTTTGCCATTTTCATGTCCTTTAGGACGTAAATTTGATAAGTGAATTGATACACCAGCTCCCATGCGAAGTGCATAGCTGGTGAAACGCCACGATGCCTCAATTCCTTCCGGTCCTTCCATCGAGTCATCGACGACAAAGACCGTGCACGAGACAGGTAGCCTAGATTCAGGGTTATCCAGCCATGACTGGACCCGACCTGTGCGGGATATGAGTTGTGCTTCCATTTATATAAGGTCGATTAAATTTGGTGGTTTGTAATTTGGTCCTTTAAGTATTTTTCCGTCTTCTCGACGTATTGGTTTACCTTCTTTATCTAGCTTCGACATATTGCTTTCATGTACTCGATGTAAAGCCTCGTCTAAATCCCATCCCATATTTGCTGCATATTGAAAGCAGACATATACGAGATCAGCTAATTCTTTTAATGCAGCTTCTGGATAACTAAGGTTATTTCTAAATAGCATCCCTTCGGCTTCAAGGAATTCCTTAAATTCCTCAACGATCAAATTTTTCTGAAGAGTCCGTTGAGCCAGGGTAGCTGAATTGCTCACTTGGTATGAGTCCCTGAACTGCCTTGCTTGATTTGTTAAAAACGTCACGTGTTGGTCTGGGTAGATCTTCACGGTTTCTTGTGTACTGGAGATAGTCACGCTCGTTCTGTAAATAGTGAATTGCTTTGTTTAAATCGCTTAATTGATCCTCATAATTTCCTTTATGCCCTTGACGGCATATGTACTTAACAGCGTTGCCAAGATGGAAATTCAATCCTTGGTCTCTAATAAAATCCCAAACATCGATAGAGCCTCGTTTGTAGTAGCTTGGTCCATTTGGATCCGTGGCCATTTCTTAACTAAATTGGTGAGTGAATTACCTAAGACAAAGTTCTGCTCTTGTAGAGCCATGAAGACAGTAATAATGTCCTCTTTCCTTGTCTCAGGTTTTGTTAATTGGTCGTAAATTCTTCTTAGTTGAAAGTCTTGTTCAACTGTTAATTTTGTAATCGGCTCTGGGAGTCCAGGGTATGGGTTTTCGTTTATCGAAGTCATAATCGTCTACTGTAAGTATTCTTGCCAGTCGTGCATTAGTAAGTGCAGCCTTTTCATCAAGGTCTTTCTCAGCAAACGCATTGACTACTGTTTCCCAGCTATAACCTTTATCTTTAAATAAAGCTTCAGCTCGTTTTACTCCTATTCCAGGTACTCCGGCGTAACCATCAGTCTGGTCACCAGCCATCGTCTGTATTAGATGCCACTTAGCTCCCTCTTCTGGAGTGATGAGAGTGGAATCTTCCATGTTGAATAATTGTCCAGGTATCTGTCTCATGTCCTTATCAGGACTAACAATGATATTCCCTGGATGTTTAGTTGCATATACTCCCATGCCATCATCGGCTTCGAGAGTAGGCATGATTATTACTTCGTACTCAGTCTTGAGTTTGTTAATAACTCGCCTATATCCACATGGTTTCTTTCTATTTCTGTGACCCTTGTAGTCACTTTTGATGCTCTTGCGGAAATTAGTGCTGTCGCTAAAGAACAGAACATAATCAGTAAAAGATCCGAAGCGGCGAGATATACGTTCAAGTTCACGTTTAACGCATCCGTAGGCTTCGGAGAAAAGGGAGGTAACGAGGATAACGTCCTTCCCAAAATCGATCTCTGATTCCGCTGCTGCACAACATTTGTAAACAATGAAGTCAGCATCTATTAATAATTTCATAGGTGGTTAATGGACCTCAGCCCAATTCATCCCTGCCTTCGACTCTGCAGCGATGGGTACTCTAAGTTTGTAATATTCTCCTGCTTGTACAGCACTAAGTTCTAACAAAAACATCAAGTCTTTGACGTCTTTCTTTTCGCATTCAAATTGTAATTCATCATGAATGAATGCAAGTTGTCTAGCAGTTTTAGGTAATTGATCATTGGCTAATACCATTTGTCTTTTGGCGATACACGCCGCGCCGCTTTGGAGGAGGTAGTTAAGGGACTGATGTCCTTTGTCACACAAGATATACCTACCGTCGATGCTCCTGAGATAACCTCTTTTCGCAGCTTGTTTAACACCTTTAAGCAGATCGGAAAGACCTGGAATGGCGTCAACAAACGCTTTGCGTATTTCTTTGCCCTTTCTTTTTGCAGCTTCTTGGCTAAGAGAAGCATCGAAGGATGCTCCAAGTTTCTGGTCTCCTGCTCCATAAATCATCGCATAGGAAATAGTCTTGACTTGCCTTCTAGATACTCCTATCTTGTCAGCATTTGTTTGATGAATATCTCCATTAAGGAGAATATCTGCATACCTGCCTCCATCATATTTAGCGAGGTAATGTGCCAGCATTCTTAATTCAATGCCGGATAAATCTGCGCCGACCATCACCATCCCAGGTGACGCAGTAAATAATTTTCTAAACTCTAAATCACTAGGCGTTTGTGCAAGATTTGGTCTTCGATGGGCGCATCTATGTGTGATTGTTGCAACAGAACAATGATGATGTATTCGTTTAGACGTCGTACATAATTTGAGATAAGCGTTCACGCCTTCTGAGATCATCCCAAGCTTCTTTGTCAGATCCAAAGCTCTGGCGCATTGCTTCGAGAATGGACTGTTTATCTCGTTTAGAATAACTTCGTCGATAACTGGTTTCCCACCTATCTGTTTCTGTACTCCCTTCTGTTCTACAATTTTTGTAGGCGTTAACTGAGTTGGTTTCCAACCGAAGTGTTCCTTCAAAATCCATGCGATATGGTCTCGTGATGTTGGGTTGAATTCTTTTAGTCGTGTGAATTGTGCTCCTTCGACATATCCCGATGTCCTGTTATTTCGTTTAGGAGTAAACAACGCTCCTCCAATGAGAGGGAATTGTCCTCGAAGTACTTGAGTAATTTCTTCCAGCTCTCTTCGGAGAGTTGATTCAAGTTCCCAAGCTCTTTGTTCATCAAATTGCCATCCATTTAACTTTTGTTGGGTGAGTATTTCGGCGACCCGATGTTCCATTTGGACCCATTCAGGTAGGGGTGAAAGTGCCTCCATAATTTCTTTGTTACAGCTACGTCTTGTTCGCAGTAATCTTGCATTTCTTGTGACCACTCTTTCCAGTCGGTGGTCTTACTAAAGTTACCTTTATATTCTCCTAATCTATATCCATAAGACTCTAATGAATGGCGGCCATATAACTGCAAAGGCATATGTGGCCAAGCATGTTTCTTATCTATATCGAATAAGTTCGTATGATATAACCTAGATAACAAAAGAGTATCAATAATAATCCCCCTAGGATTGAACCAACTATAGAACTTTTTAATAATAGGTATATCAAAGTCAATAATATTGTGGCCAATAATGGTATCCGCAACTTCGAGGAAACCAAGCGCAGTGGTGATAGAATAATGCCCACCCATTGGAAGATCCTTCGGGTTGTTGGCGTACTTCTCATCATTAAACGATTGAATCTTGTCATCCTCATCAGAATGGAATGCAATACAGTGGATACGGGTAGCATCATTCAGTAATCCGTTAGTTTCTAAATCAAAAATTAGTGTGCTCACTTACCTTTCCATTGATAAGTTTTATCCTTAAATTTTGCTTTTTTTATAGCCTCCTTTGTTGGTGGGTTTGGTTTCTTTAATCGTTTATCTAGTTCTTGCTCAGCATCCCATTCCTTCATATGTTTGTTCCATGGATGCTCCCAAGCTCTACCTTCTAGTAAACGTTGATCAGAAATCGGGTATTGACTCACTTGTTTCGGGTTCAATTTCATCTTCAATAAATTTGCAAGTGGATAGGTCGTATCTCAGTTGACATGCGATGCCTGTTTCGCCTGAATAGCGATTTTTAATAATTCGCACTGTCGTAAAAGCTCGTTCAGAGTCGGCTTGCTGATTTCTTTCGAGTGCAATGACTTGATCTGAGAGCTGAGCAATGGCAGCAGATCCTCTAAGTTGTCCCAAGGTGACGCGGGCGCCCTCTTCATGTGGCTTATCTCCTAATGCTCGACGTAAATGACTAACTAAGAAAAGTGATATACCTGTTCGTTCAACAAGGCTTCTAAGTTTGGTCATGGTGGTGTCAATCATTCGACGTTCATCACCATCAAGACCACTAAGTAAAATGCTTAAGTGATCGAGGAATACAACACGACACTCCAATCCACAGGCGAGGTATTCAATCCTGTTAAAAAGAAGGTCTGGATCAAAAGAACCAAAACCATCAAAAAGATAGAGATTCCAATTGGCAATAGTTCGTTGATATGCAGCTTCGAGTTCTTCTTTGTCATGTTCTCCTAGATGTAGGGATTCTCCTACAGCTGCGGACATCAGTCCGAGTGCGGTTCTACGGTTAGATTCTTCAAGTGCCAGGTAGCCGACCCGTACCCCTTGCTGCAAAAGGTGAGTTGCAAGCTCCCTACAGAATGCGGATTTTCCTTGGCCAGATCCAGCAGTAATCGTCGTAAGCTCTCTATATCTAATCCCGTGGCATAAGGTTTGCAGTCCTTTGAATGGGTACTCATGGTCACATGGTGGGTTCGGTGTAGTAACTAGTTCTAATAAACTTTTTCCATCAACAATCCCGTCAGGTTGATAAGGTTTTGCATCCCAAATCGCACGTCTGACAGCTTCTAAATCATTCTCCTGTAGCGCATCTGACGCATCCTTGTAGGACTCAAGACGAGCGATCTTGACCTTTCCAGGTGGTAGGACGCTTGCCGCCTCTTCTGCCGCCTTGCGGCCAGCCTCGTCGTTATCAAAGAATAAGACGATCTCTTGGTAGCCTTGGAATAATGGAATCTGTTTCTGTATATCTTTCTTGGCAGATGTAGCTCCATGAGGTAACGAAACCATTGGCCAATTCGGCATAGCTTCATAACAACTCGCTGCATCTAACTCACCTTCAGTAACAACAATACGTTTACCAGTACAAGGAAAACGATGCTGACCGAATAAGGTATCAGTGGAAACTCCTTCATATCTAAAGTCTTTGCTCTTTGTCTTTACCTTTTTACCGAGAAGTATTCCGTCGCTGCTGTAATAAGGGAACTGTAGAAGTTCTCCGTCTCGGTAGATTTTGAAGAATTCACAGGTTTTTTCCGATAAGTTGCGCTTACGTAACCTTTCTGGTTGTCCTCTGAGTTGTACATTTTTCGACATTGTTTGTGAGTGGAATTCTTGTCCGTCGCCTTTGGTGTGTGTATGACAGACAAAACAAAATGTGTGGCCGTCTGTATACACAGAACGTGCATCAGACGATCCACAGTTAGGGCATGGCTCGTGTCTGACAAATTCAGATGAGCCATTCAAGTGGGATATCGACATAACTAGCCCACGGGATATCGTGTTTTTCGCAATACTGTGCGTATGTAGTCTTTGATTTTTTTGAGATTTTATTGAAGGGTGATTGAAAGACCATCCGAATATCCATATCAGGATTGTCTCTCTTCACAGCTAAGATCTTTCTACGATCTGATGGCGACCAATAACCTTTAGCCTCTAGAACAACATGTTTGTTAGGGAGAACAAAGTCAGGTGTGTAGTTGTGCGAGATCGTATAAGCGAGCTTAGTTGTCTCATATTCATAGTCAATTTTGAGTTCACTTAATAAGTCAGCAATGTTTTTCTCTAAACCTGATCTAAATTTGTACTCTTTCTTTTTCTTGAGTCGGTTATAAGCCTTCTGTGCCCATTCTTTTGGGTCTTCTTTCATTAAAGTTTAGCTAATTGAACATCAATCATTTCGCCAATCACCTTGAGTAAGGAGTCTTTAACGTCAACCTTGACATTCATTGAGGCGGATTTGATCGATTTAATTTCTACAACAGGTAGGGTTAGCTTTGCTGTTGTTTCTTTAAGTTCTAGCGTTGCGTTATCTGTGGTTGTAAGTTCTAACATTTAGAAGTCTTCTTCTTCGTTTACTTCAACGCTGGGTGTGACGTTTGGATCACTGGTTTTAAAGCCAGATGTTTTACCAAAGAGTTCTGCTACTTCCGTTGCATCTAAATCTCCGGTATCGACACCAGCGCCTCCGGCACAGGAGACAACCTGAACTCCTAAGAGCTTTAACGAAGTTCCATAAGTGACTTGATCTTTTAAGACGTAAGGTTTTTGGTAGAAACCAAGCTTCACCTTGGAGCCGCTATAGATCGGTGTCTTTGATTCTGTGATTTGAGTCCCTTCTGTATCGACAACGGGTGGTCTGTTCTCAGAATTCCAAGAAAATTTGATTTTATATTTGCTATCAGATACTTCTTCCCATGGCTCCGGTTTTAAAGTTGATCTTTTTGGGTTTTTGAGTTTGGATTCAGCCCACTTCAGGCAGTCTGATCTCTCATTCTCAAGTTTCTCAATAACGTCATCACCAACAATGGCTTGTAAGGAGTAACCAAACTTGCCTGGTTCTAATACTGCTTGAAATCCTTCAAGAGTGACGGTATCGGTTTTGTGGATATTTCTAGCCATCAGCTTTGTCCTCCTTAGCAGGTTCTAAAGCCATGACCTCTTTTTCAAGTTCAACAAGCCTTGTCTTAGCTTGTGACACTTCATTAGCTGCCTTCTTTTCAAAGGCGTCTATACGTTCACGGAGATCTTCGACCTCTCGTTTCTTTTGTTCTCTTTCAACAGCCTTCAGTCTCTCTTCAGAGACAACAATCACATGTGTGGTTGAAGGGTAGAAAAGACTATCAAATAGTGGGTTAAACATTTAACAGAAAAAATAAGTGGAATCAATCACTGTGGAGGGTTCTAAGTCTCCAATGATCGGTGGTTCAGACTCCGCACCAATTTGTTTGGCGAAGTCGGTTAAGTAATCATGCTCTGCAAAGAGATGCATGTAAGTTTGTCTGACGAGTGTGGAAAGTTTGCACATATCCGTCGCTCGACATAAGACAGAATCATGGATTAAAGCAATAGGATTATTGAAACTCATGGTTGCTAGACATAACAATGAAGCATCCAAAGAGTGAATGAGGTTAGGAGCAGTGGCTGCTTTATGACGGGTCTTATCAACCACATCCTTGTCTGAGGTAGCGACATGTAATTCACATCGACCTAATAACTGAAGCTTGAGTATCTCTATCTGTTTCTTCATAATCTTTTGAGAGACTACAAATCCAGATGGAGTTACCCACTTCAGTTGTTTATCACCACGTTTAATAGCTTTACTAACCTCATCTTCAATCCACTTCATAACATTCATCGGTCCAGGTACAACTTCATCCATTGCATCCCTAACCGCTTGAACGGATTGAGTTAAGTCATCTTTATTAATTTCTATACCTTTCTCCTTTAAAGCATCCCTAATGTACGACCTATTTGAGAAAGGTTTAGCATTGTAAGGTATGGTCATTACTGACCTTTTAGTTGCCTTCCTATCCCAGTAAGGCCAAAGGTTTTGAGGTATGTTTGGTTTAGATTTCTCAGCTACTATTTTATAAGCATCTTGCGGTTTTTCATCCGGTATGACATTCACTAACTGAGCGGTGGATTTGTCACGAGCAAGACCTGCCAGTATCTGGAGACCACTACATGTAGCGTCTATTGCTACAGGTAGGCCAGTACTAACTTTGTCCCTCTGAATCACGCAGTGATAGAACTCATCACAGGCAGCTAGAAACTGCCAGGGTTCTTCTGCGACCTCCCATTCCATTCGACACCCAATGGGATCTTCTGCAATACGGCTGATTAAATCTTCATTGTCATAGGTCCAAGACAAACGATCATCCATCGTTTCCTTGTCTAAGCCATAGGTTGTGGCGACCTGAAACCTCAGCCAATTCTCAGCACTTTCATCAAGAAATGCTTCATCTGCAAACCTAATCAAAGATTTACCAAAGTCCGTGTCTTGAGGGGTAAGGAAGGCGGGGATCGGGTACACCCGTCCTCGGTAATCAAAACTGAATGGACAAAAGAATCGTTCAACCTCCTTGAATCGTTGTACTGCTTCCATGGTCATTCTTGTACGGCAGGACTTCTTAAATTCCTGTGCGTTCAAGTTCATTACTTCCGCAGCCGCTCTCCGATAGGCCAAGCGAGATTCTTTATTTTCAGCAATATCATTGGGTTTGGGTGGTAAATCATGATTAACAATTGGTAGGAATTTTCCTACTGAAATCTCTAATCTTTGTAGTTCTTCAGCCACCCAAACGGTGAACGGGTTCAGGGTGTAAGCAACCTTTTGAATCCTGTTGAGAAACTCAATCGGTTGTTCTCCCTGTATACACCCGCCATCGCCTCGCCTGACCATATCGTGGCCACGCATGACCTCATTTAACAAGTAACCACCTGGTTTTTCGTTGGTCCAATCGTTTGGCTCGATTAACATCGGCCAAGCTAAAGGTGAGAACAGCTCAGCGTTGTGCATCACCTGATCTTTAATACTTAAGAACTCAGGTGTAGGAACAACGTAATTGACACGCTTACGTCCTTCTTGACGTTGTTCTTTCGCAAACCATTGACTGGCTCGCATAACACAATCTAATAACCAGCCGCCTAACTTGACTCGATTAGCACGTCCCCAGCTTTTCCATTGTTGAACGTCATAGCGATTCATAAGGGTTTGAATCACCACAACCTTTTGCTCTGTACCAATGGATTTGTGCCAGTAATTCTTTTTAAGAATCTCTAGCAATCCTGGTGCATGGGTTTCGTAATGCCTCATTTGACACTCCGATTCCACAGCCTTGCCAATCGCATCACATACGTTGACTAACTGACTACTTCCTTGCTTAACACTAAAGACCTTATCTATGGTTAACTTACAGGTGATTGCAGCTGCTGCGAGTGGCTCAAGATCAGCTAAATAACAGGCAATCTCTTTAAACGCTTGGCCTGTTTTACCTTGATGAATTCGATTGCTCGTGTCCTCTATTTGTGCAACAACTAACGGTAAAAGTGTATCGATAGAAGCAACACCATAAATAGCAGCTGAGGCATATTCTTTCTCTTCTAACTTTCTTGTGTTATCTCTAAGTCTTTTTAATCCTTGGCGTATTTGGTCACGTTCTAGATCAACTTGCTCAGAGATTTGAGCAGGTGTGGGCATGTAAAAAGCACGTTGGTCGTTAAGTTTCTATCCATAAATGTATGGATCATAAAAAAGGTAGATAGGCCAAGGGATTTCCCAAAAACCTATCCACCTATGGATCGTGGTCTAATCAGAACCTAAAACCAGCGCGTCTACCAATTCCGCCAGGTGGGCCAATGGATCTCGGCGATCCAATTTGATTTTACCTGATGGAATGCAGTTTTAAAACCTAGTGACTTCGTTGGAATTTCGATTCATTGGACGCTCACGGTCGATCAAATATTGCTCATAGCCAGCTCTCTTCCTTCATCAGTGGACTTGCCATAGATCAATGTCGTCACGATGTTTTTGTGACCCATTAAATCCATGAGTTGCCTAAAAGGTGTCCCTCCTTGGACATGCCACGTTGCAAAAGAATGTCGCAAACTATGGAAACAATACCCTTCATCTAGATGTAAATATCGTCGGGTGACATTGTTGAATTGGCGTCTTAATTGATCACGATTCAACCAATCATCCCCAAAGATACAAACATTAGGTGAAGCATGTTCTAAGCGTCGCTCAAGGATCGGCCTAAGACGAGTGTGAATTGCAACCGCACGGTAATTACCCGCTTTGGTTTTGGTGTCAGGTCGTCCGCCTATATGAATCTTATTGAGATGAAGATCCACATCCTTGGCTTTTAATTTAAGAAGTTCACCTTGACGCATACCTGTGTAAGCAGCACCGATCACGATGTCTCCCAGGCTGTCAGAGCAAAACTCTTCTCGTGCGATTTGTTCAATGCGATCGACTTGCTCTTTGGTAAAAGTCAAGCGTTGGCATTCATCTTCTTTAGCCCGTTTGAATTTGGGCGGCTCGAAGTGAATGAACTCTTGCTCAAAGCAATGATTAAGCACGGTAGATACAGCAGAAATGAATCGATTACAAGTCGATTGCAGTTTGCCTTCTTCCATTAACTCAACCACACATTGAGAAATAATCGCTGGTCTGATCTTCTCAACAGGAAAAGACCTGCCTCGAAGTCGTGTGAAATAACCTGTATAAATTTCAGCAGAACCACGTCCACCTCCATTCCTCCAGGTCAGGCGGGATTCAAATGTGTAGTCAACACATTCACCCCATGTTTTCGGTTTCTCCATAAAGAGTTTGTTTAACTTTTTCGATTAAATCCTTACCTCTTTGTGTAAGCGTAAGAACTGTTTTTCGTGCATCGACGGGATCACGCTCCTTTTTAATTAAGTCATGTCCTGGTCGTGGCTTTCCTGTAGACAATTTAAGACGGTGATGTTTACTAATAAGATCGATATTCCTACTACTCGAAGCAAGTGTTAGGCCTAAGTGTTCTTCGCAATCAGACTTATAACAAGTCCCACGAGAAGCAACATAAAATAAGATACCTAAAGCTTCTGGAGTTATAGGAGGTACGTCCTTATCAGCTTCACCTGTTTTGGGATCTATTGGATGTGTCGTTCTTAAGAGGATGTCAACCTTTAAGAATCGTGCAGCAACCTCATCCCGGATTTGTTTACTAGGTCTTTCCACGGTGTGCCCTATCTAAAGGACACTCTAATTCTAGTCGTAGTCTTCTGTGGTGCATGGTTAGAACTCCATGATTTAAGGAAAAGTAACTGGCTTGGTACTCATCAATACCAAAATAAAATGATCCAAAAGAAAGAATTGTCATCCGTTCTCCTGCCTTAGTCCATCCATTGGTGAATTGTGTCCATCAGTGTATGGATGTGCAGTATCATCAGCAATCTGCTGTTGCATAATTAGTAACAATTCGGTTTGATTTGTATGATTAGATACTTCTTTTATGAGTTGATTTAGTCGTCGTTGATACGTTTTCTTTGAGGCTTTAATTAACATCCCTCTCCGGTACTAGTTGGTGTATTTGTTCGTGATCGCACACAGTGAAAGTCAGCTCTTGATCCATTAACCCTCGTATAAACTTCTCAGCAGCCTTGGGTTGTTTGTACACATACTCTTTAACCTTGCCGGTTTTAGTAGTGACTCGAATAATGGCTGCATGTGAAGACGGGAGTTCCCATCCATGAACTTTCCAGTCCATGAAATCTTCGTACTCACAAGGCTCATACATGCTTGAAGGCGCGTCCTTGTAAGCCTGCCAATTATTTGCGAATAGTTTCTTTTTCATCGGGTATTACATCAATGAGTTTGTAGTCGTTATTAATAGCCAAATTGTGAGCTTGCCATGCAGCATCTTCGTCGTCTTTGGCTAACACATAGTGATCGCCAATATCGAACACAAGCTTATACATGCCGAGCGCATGAGAGTGAAACAAAGTTAGTTTCTCCGTGAAAGTTTGTGGATGAGCTGTTTCGTTTTGGCCTTAGCTTGCCGTATCTTTTGAGGCTTTCGCCTGCCTTTGTCTTTTCGCTGGACGTCCGCGTTTGCGAACTTCAGGCGGATTCCTGAGTTCATGTAATAACTCCTTATATTGTTGCGTCCTTGTGCTGTTTGGATAGTTATGTAACCAAGCAAGGACAGCGTTTTCAATGAGCCATTCTTTACTCTTAAGATCCGCCATGATGTTCTACAGTGGTTGGACGTTCAGATACTTCTTCATAACTAAATGCTTGTACTCTTAGAGCTTCGTCTTTAAATAGCTGTGTTAATACATAAGCTAATTCAGCTGGCTCCTTGTTAGTTAAGACATCTAGTGTGACCTTGAATTGGTGCATTACCTCCTTGGGTATGTGGATAAGGGAAAGAATCCCTCAGCCTGAGAACCACACGTGTGGAATCTCAGGAGGAGAGAATCAGTTAGTTACTGTTTCTTTGTCTTCTTTATTGAGTTGCTTTTTGAGTGATTCCTTGTAGTACTTCTTCCCGAATTCCAGTATTGTTTTATGTTCAATACCGTTAATCATTATCCTGTTGTTATTACCACCTGAATAATCAGCAATGATCATGCAATCATGATCTTCGCAGTAATAAACAGAAGGATCAGAGAAGTGGTACTCGTGGCAACTATCAAATTGCATGGTGTGTCCTTGATTAAGTGGATAAAGTAAAGGGAATGAGTCCCTCAGAAAGCCCACCCCAAATGATGAGAGTGGACTTTGAGAGAGCTTCAGTACTCCATGTATCGACGCCCTGTCCATATCGGCGTCCTTGATATTTGCTGTACATCAATGAAGGAATTTGGATACACTTCCATCCATTGATTTAGTTTTGTTTGGTAGCTGTGTCCTTGAAAGGTTTCAAGTACATTCGCTATTCCGTCCTTGAATAAGGAAACTTGATAGGTGTTCATCAAGCAAAAAAGAAATAAACAAATGGTGGTCGGTTCACCATCGGGACCATGAGTCCCTAAGCCAGCCCGATTAAGAGCTGGGGTAGAGAGTCAGCTGGTCATGTCCTTAACCTTGTTAACAACTTGTTTGGTATAAGGACGGAGATACTCAACTGCCTTCTTCAAGTCAGCTACTGCCTCTTGAAGCTCATAATTGTGTATCTTCATCCTGTTATTAAAGTCATCAATGTATACCTGCATAGAAAGAACTTCTACATCAGGCTTGGTTAATTTCTCCGGCTTGTTAACAACAACTGCCTCCTTGATTGGAGTGATTGTTGTTACTTTCTGTTCAGTCATTGTTTTAGTTGGTGACTTCCTAGTTCTGCGTTTAC